>Ga0310691_10000329_pt1 | contig 94105 bp, 74 predicted proteins | sample 176DNAGHGlowgp2_FD_203887 | JGI IMG/M metagenome (GOLD analysis project Ga0310691, IMG submission 203887) | Sheep rumen microbial communities from Palmerston North, Manawatu-Wanganui, New Zealand - 1766 DNA GHGlow gp2 (v2) (version 2) | ecosystem: Host-associated > Mammals > Digestive system >...
CAGCCACAAAACAAATTTCGTCTACGGAACCGGCAAACGCAAATCACAGATCCAAAAGCAGATAGAGGCTATAGGTTCTTTAAAAGACAGACAGCACAATTACGAAGAAGCCAGATCTACATTCAAAGGAAGAAACAGCTTTTCAAAAACAGATAAAGATGCAACGTTTATGCACATGAAAGAAGACTATATGCGAAATGGACAATTGAAACCGGGATATAACATTCAGGTAGCAGTTGAAAGTGAGTACATAGTCGGCTTAGATGTATCTCCGGAAAGAAGTGATGTTAAGACACTTATACCGTTCTTGGAGAAACTTGAATCAAATTACGGAAGAAGATTCGATAACCTTATAGCCGATGCCGGATATGAGAGTGAAGAGAACTATAACTATCTGAAAAAGAAAAAGATCACATCATATATAAAGCCTTCCAATTACGAATATTCCAAGACAAAGAAATTCCAGAAGGATATGGAATTCCGTCTGGCAATGAAATATAACAAAGAACTTGATATATACACTTGTAAAGGCGGCAGAACTCTATCTTATGAGACTACTAAGAACAAGAAGGGTTCTACCGGTTATATAAGTCGCGCAAAGATCTATCGTTGTGAATCCTGTGAAGGATGTCCGTACTACGGAAAGTGCTATAAAGGCATCCATTCCAAGAGCATTCAGGTATGTGAGCAGTTCGATAAATACAGAGAAGCAAGCAGGCAGAACATAATCTCAGAAAAAGGAATACAACTTAGGATAAACAGATCCATACAGGCAGAGGGAGTATTTGGAATTACCAAGCAGGATTATTCGTTCAGGAGGTTCCTCACAAGAGGCAAGGAAAATGTCAGAACAGAATACCTTCTACTTGCAATGGCCTTCAATCTCAACAAACTACACTACAGGATCCAAGGTCACCGATTAGGACAATCTTTATTTTCCAAACCAGAGTCAGCATAAATACACAAAAAGACATCAGATTCGCTCCCGGGCAAGCGTTAGCATGCTTTGAAATGGACTTTTCAACATTTTTGACTGTTTGAGACTGCTATTAATGGGTTTTTGAATGAAAAATGGTCGAGTTTTGCACATTTTAAAGGGATGTCCCCAAGTGAATTAAATCACTTTTGAGACATCCCCTTTTTTGTTCTGCTCTGTTTTTGAAACATGTCTGAAATGACTTATTTTACTGCGTTTGCAGGTTATAATATACAACATGCACAAACGATTTGCTATCTCATGTGCACATTAGCATATTTTTGCATTTTTCGTATTTTTTCCGAAAATCATGCCCAATTTTAGTCTCTCCCACTACTTAATAGTGAAGGGACAATTATTGAGGCAGTCGTTATAGAATCCCGACTATCTATAACAAGTTTCAGACTTTTTTCAAAATCTTGTCTACTTTTTCCCTCTCCCATTACTTAATAGTGAGGGGTAATGTGTTTTATCGTCATCGCTGACTGAACTATTGGAATGACCATTAACCCTCTCTTCCCATGTCGGGAGAGAGGATTTTTTGTTGTGTCCCGTTTTTGGATCATGTCTGAAATGCCTTGTTTTACTGCGTTTGCAGGTCTTAATGCACAATTTGCACAAATATGCGCTGATAAATTTGTCAGCAAAAGGGTTCATTTTTGACCTCTCCCATTCCTAGTAAGTGAAGGACGGTATATTTCTTCAGCTAACCGGGTGCACAAAAGATCACTAAAAAGTTTGTGCGGTCAGACCCCATAAAAAAGGCCTCTCCCAGTCCCTCTTAGTGAAGGAACAAATAATCATTCTTCACTGCCGAAAGGTTGAACGCATCGAAGCACATAAAATTGTGCAAATGTTCAAGTGGGAAACACCCCGCAATTTCAAGGGTCAATGTCCAGTAGTAGTGAAGGGTTGATTTCCGAGCTTCATCGAAGTATCGGGCCCCCTTCACCGGACATTGACAACTGAATACACAAATCAAGAGGTACGTTACTTGTATCCCGAGCCAAGTTGACTCCAAGTGCGCCAAGACCTTCCCGGGCGGAAGAGAGCGATAACACGGATGAGTCAGAATCAGGATTGCACCCTGAGGAGGCGATGACGGATACAAAGTCACAATGATACTTCTGCGTAGTCACAGGCCGAGCGTTGAAGCGGGAAATAGTCCCCCCGTGAGCCGTCACACCCAATGAGCGCAGCGGGGCAGAATGCCACCGGGGTGAGAGTCCCATGATCCCGTAACAGCAATACGGGAGCCTCATGATTTCCCTGCCACAGGGGGCCAGGACAAATACTGTGGTGTATGTGTATTAGCAAGCAACGTATCTTGATATCAAATCAAGATACAGAAGCTGTAAGGGGATATCCCCTAAGACCCCAAATCAAAACTGAAAGGAGGCATATTATGCCGATTGTAAGAGAAAAGAAAGACGGTAATTTTACCGTGATGAACAATTACCACCTGAGAGATCAGAACCTGTCTTTGAAGGCCAAGGGCTTGCTGTCGATGGTCCTGTCGCTGCCTGATGACTGGGAGTTCTCCTTAGCCGGACTTACAGCCATCTGCAAAGAAGGTAAGGATTCGATAAGCAATACCCTTTTCGAATTGGAGCGTAAAGGCTATCTCGTCAGGAAGCGTGCAAGAAATGAACACGGCTGGATCAGTGGCGTTGTTTACACCTTCTACGAACGTTCAAGACCAAGAAGGTCATCACCTGTTTCGGATTAATCCGCTCAGGTTTTACCGCCACAATTAACTACTGTTCTATTAATCACTGATGTAACTAAAGATTAAGTTACCAGCTAAAAAGAATATATGGGAGGAAGCTATGAAAAAGAAAGTAGTAAGAAACAGAACTGTACTCTTCAGATTAAGTGACAAGGAATTCGAAAGACTGCTTAAGCAAGTTAAAGCTTCCGGATTGTCACGTGAAGAGTACCTCAGAAGTCTGATAACCGATACAAGTGTTGGAGGTTTTACAGACGAATTCATCAAAACAAGATTAAACAAAACTATAACGGAAAGAGGTGATGGTGATTGGCAGTAACATCTGTTTGGGCAGTAAAAAGCAGAGTCGATAACGTAATTAAGTATGTCGAGAATCCTGAGAAGACAGTGGAGAAAGTTGAGTGTACGCCTGAAGCATTATCTGCAAGAAGAGCCGTAGGCGATGTTATAGATTATGCAGAGAATTCTTCCAAGACGGAAAGGATGATGTATGTTACCGGTATCCATTGTCATCCCCGTACTGCAGCTGATGACTTTTTGGTTGTAAAGAAGCGTTGGCATAAATTAGACGGAAGACTTGCTTATCACGGATATCAGTCTTTCCTTGAGGGTGAAGGTCAGATCACGGCAGAGCAGGCACATGAGATAGGGGTTAAGCTTGCTCAGGAGATATGGGGTGACAGATTCCAGGTGGTAGTTGCAACTCACTTGAACACAGGGCATTACCACAACCATTTTGTAGTGAACTCCGTTTCTTTTTTAGATGGCAAGAAATACGTTCGTACAAAAGCGGACTACCTTCAAATGAGAGAAGTATCTGACAGGCTTTGCCGTTCAGCCGGCTTACACATTGTTGAAGATCCATCTGCAAGCAGAGGCAAGACTTACGATGAATGGCTTGCCGACCGGGAAGGCAAACCGACTGTAAGAAGCACTATCAGAGAGGATATTGACTATGCTATCCGCTTATCCCGTACTGAGAAGCAGTTTGCAGGTGTCATGAAGGAATTGGGATACACGTTCAAGTTCTTCGGAGAGAGCGGAAAACTTCTGAAGCATCCGGGACTTAAACCGCCGGGAGCAGCGCACTTCTTCCGGTTCGACAGACTCGGATACAAATACGAATACGATTCGATCAGACGGCGTATCATTGAGAACTCAGCAGTTCCGGGTACGCCGTTTCTTATGGGTAAAGGAGATGATCCCAGGTGTGTTGGCTACCGTGACTTCTCTTCCTACCCGGAGGATAACCCGAAGAGCTTGCCCTTTATCTTCAGAAGATACTGTATCAGGATCTACACCTTCGCGAGCAATCCGCGTAAGAGAGAGTATATCCCGATGGAGCTTAGAGAGGATATTGCAAAGCTCGACCGCTATATCGAGCAAATGGATTTCCTTTATAAACACAGGATAGATGACGGCGCTTCTCTTGAAGTGGAAAGACAGGCCCTGAGAGACCGTCTGAGCGCTCTTCTGAGCCGAAGGGAGTCGTTATACTCAGCCAAGCGCAGAGCCGTTTCCAGACACGATACAGCCGCTATTACAGAGGCTACAGCAGAGCTTGGGAAAGTATCCCGGGATATCCGCGAAGTCAAAAGACAACTCAAGCTGTGTGATGAAGTCCTGGTGAATTCACCGCGTATTGAGAAGGCCATGGAGCCGCACGTACAAGAAGTAAACAAAACACAATCTATTGGAGAAAGGAGATTAAGAAGATGAAAGACGTACCTGTATGGGAAAAGTACACGTTAACGATCAGAGAGGCAGCCGAGTATTTCCACATCGGCGAGAAGAAGCTCCGCAGAATCGTGGATGAGAACATCAATGCGGACTTTGTCGTTATGAACGGAAACCGTGCCATGATCAAGCGTAAGATTTTCGAACAGTATATCGACAGAGCTACTGCGGTATAAGCATCTTGACCCCTTATCTGCCATGGGGGTGCACAAGTTTTGGCAGAAATGATAAGCCCCATATGATATATTTAATACGTCATATGGGGCTCTATTTTATTGAAAAGGAGTTCCAAATAAATGAATAAAAGGAGAGATAAAAGAGGAAGAATCATACACAGTGGCGAGTGTCAGCTTCCCGACGGACGTTACAGGTATAAATATACCGACTCTTTCGGAAAACACAAGTATGTGTACAGCTTGAGGCTTGACCATAATGACCCGATGCCCAAAGGGCATAAGAACGCTCCGGCGCTGAGAGATCTGGAGAAACAGATTCAGGCTGATATGTTTGACCATATCGTATCGAATGGCGGCAACCTTACAGTTCTTGATCTTGTTGAGAAGTATATTTCAACCAAGATCAACGTGAGAGACTCCACCAAGACAGGATACAAAACAGTCATCAACATACTGAAAAGGAATCCCTTCGGCAGCAGGAGAATTGATACAGTGAGACTGTCAGATGCCAAGTGTTGGCTGATCAAGCTTCAACAGAAAGACGGCAGAGGCTACAGTTCCATTCAGAGTATCAGAGGCGTTCTGAGACCTGCTTTCCAGCTGGCAGTGGATGACGATCTTATCAGGAAGAATCCATTCCGCTTCGAAGTATGTGATGTCCTGGTCAATGACAGTGTCAGAAGAGATGCTATCAGTCACAAGGACGAGAAAAGGTTCCTGGAGTTCATCAAGAACGATCCTCACTTTTGCCGGTACTACGAAGGAGTCTATATTCTCTTCAAGACCGGAATGAGAATTTCAGAGTTCTGCGGACTGACGATCAGTGACATCGATTTTGAGAATCACAGGATAAACATTGACCACCAGCTCTATAAGAGCGGCAGTAAAGGCTACAGTATCCTGCCGCCCAAGACAGAGGCCGGTAACAGAGTCTTACCGATGACACCCGATGTCGAGGAGTGCTTCAGAACGATAATAGCCAACCGCAACGCTCCGAAGAAGGAACCGATGGTTGACGGCAAGATGGGATTTCTGTACTTCGACAAAGACGGCAGTATCACGTATGCGCTTCATTGGGAACATTATTTCAAGCACATCAGGGAAAAGTATAACAGCATATACAAAGTCCCGTTGCCTTTGATCACGCCTCACGTCTGCAGGCACACATATTGTTCCAATATGGCAAAGAGCGGAATGAATCCGAAGACTTTGCAATATCTTATGGGACATTCGGATATTTCGGTCACGCTTAACACATATACTCATGTTCATTATGAGGATGTTGCAGCTGAAGTATCAAAACTCGGTGTTATGTAAGTTTTTCCCACTGGAAAAAACCCTGGGTGTAAAACTCAGATTTTTACACCCAATTTTACACCCAGCGATGGACAAAATAGTCCCCGATAAGGCACGATATGAAACATATGTTTGATTGAGCGCATCGCTCGGAAGCCTAATAAAATAAGGTGTTTCAGGGTTTTTCTTGGCAAATCGTATATATGATAAAAGTGCTTTTTATTTGTCACGGCAACATTTGCCGTTCACCCCTTGGAGAATTTATGATGAAGGATCTGGTGCGCCGTGAAGGCCTCGCAGATAAGTTCGAGATCGCTTCGGCTGCGACTTCCACCGAAGAGATCGGCAATCCCGTTTACCCGCCTGCCAGGCGCATCCTGGCAGCGCACGGACTGTCGTGTTCAGGAAAGACGGCGAGGCAGATAACGAAGCGCGATCTGGAATACTACGACTACATCATACTGATGGATCATAATAATCTGCGCAATATGAGATGGATGTTCCCCGGCGAAGACCTTGCCAATGTCAGTATGCTCCTGGACCGTGACGTTGCTGACCCGTGGTACACAGGGGATTTCGAAGCGACATGGGCGGATCTGGAGGAAGGATTGCCGGAGCTCCTTGCAAGGATAAAGGAGGAACACGGATTATGAGCATACCCTCCCTTAAGGAACTGCACCGGGATGTTGACGTGCTTATTTTCGATCTTGACGGTACGATCCTCGATTCGCTTCATGTGTGGAATCAGGTGGATATCGATTTCCTCGGCAAGAGGGGATTTGAAGTAACTCCGGAATACACAGAGGCAGTGACGAGACTCTGCATCAGGGATGCGGCGGACTACACGCGGCAGTTGTTCGGGCTTGAAGATACTCCTGAGGAGATAATGCAGGAGTGGAACGATATGGTGAACGAATACTATAAGAAGCACATCATGCTCAAGAAGGGCGCGGAACAATACCTGCGCAAAGCCAGAAGTGAAGGATTCAGGCTCGCCGCGGCAACCGCGTTGTTCAGGGAGAATGCGGAGCCGTGTCTCAAAAGATGCGGGGTGATGGAACTTTTCGATGCGGTAATAACGCTTGATGACATCGGAAGCCGCGCCGACAAGAGTGATCCGGCGATATATATCCGCGCAATGCAGAGCGCGGGAGGCAGTGACCCTGCCCGCGCCGTTGTGTATGAGGATGTTCCCCTGTGCATCAAAGGTGCAGGTTCAGGCGGATTTGCCACATGCGCAGTTTACGATCCTATCGGAATCGGCCAGAACACATGGGAAGATGTGTGCGGTATGAGCGACTATTGCATCAGGAGTTTTGAAGAAGTTAATTAGGTGAATACCCTGCCCCGGCGATTGTATGCTCATTGAAGACCATGCGTTGACTCCGGTATGCTATCAATTATAATAAAATCAGTACTGGGAGGTGATTGCTATGCTGAATCTGATCGTTGGAGCTGTGCTGGCAGGTATTGCGCTTCAAGAGAACAAGAATAACAAAGCAGAACAGGCAATGGCTTCCCGCAATGCAGAAGTTGAAGCACGACGCATAGAAGCAAAGCTCAAAGCTCAGCAGCAAAAGAAAGAGAAAGAAGCTCTCATCCGCCAGAATACACTGAACGAGATGTATGCCAAGTTGGCAATCTGCTTCTATATAGCATGGGCAGACAATCATGTAACACCCATGGAGAAATATAATCTTGACACAGTCTATTGGGAAATATACAATCATTTTCCGAACGATCCGGAAGTCAGAAATGAACTCCAGCAAATATACGCTACCACTAACTTCAGCTTTATCAATCTCGAGAAGTATCTGCGCAATACTACACCCGAAGCTATCGCGTCATTCCTTCAAGTGGCTGATGAGATTGCGGCAAGTGACGGATACTCATCTGAAGAAGAGAAGAAGTGCATTTTTAAGATACGCAAATACCTTACGGACAGAACCGGCAAGAACTATACCGGGATCATAAACAATCCTGAGAACAAAATTGACTTAACATGTCCGGGATGTTATGCCACCATGGATATTCAGCCGCATAACGGAATCGCTGTTTGTCCCTATTGCGGCAACACCAAATATCTTTACACTGATTCAAAATCTCCGGAAAAGAAAAAAACATCAAAACAGGCAACTCAAAAAGAACAACCGGAACAGAAGAACACTTTCAGATGTCCTGTATGCATGACTCTGTTATCTGCAAAAGCGGGAACGAAGACATGCATCTGTGCTAAATGCAAAACCAAATTAAAAGTTAACAATGGTCAGGCGGCTATCTGTTAATTGATTATTTTATTTGTCTGCAAAGAGCAGACCCGTTCTATCCTATTTCGTGCTATAAAATATCGTTTTGGCAAAATATCCGGAGGGTGTAGTAATGAGATGTTCGAAATGCGGCGCAGATAATCCCGGAGTGACTAAGTTCTGCGGTCAGTCAGCATTAATGCTCCTTTCGGAGCCCTTAAGGAGTACAACTTTTTGTCCGCACCCCCCAATCGAAATAACAATAATACTGCCGTTCATATATAAACCCTTCTCTGTCACATATAGTTACTAAAATCGACTCAATTATACATGCAAGTCAGTGAGGTGTGTAAAGTATTACCTTATCATGAGCCGACAGTTTGACTATCCCGTCAGACTGATTCCCGCTGAAAAGACAAATCTCTCCCCCACGTTTAACCCAGCCAAGCGCTATGGTCGGATAAGCTTCCTTTCCCTCTATAACGGTCCTTAAAGAAGCTTGCCAAACTGCACGAATAAATTCAGCCACTGTACATTCACCGGGTATTTCATCGAAGAAAGCTGATGCTTTTTTTGCATATATTTCCTTGCTCTCATATGAATCATCCAAATCAAAAGTAAGAATATCCTGATAAAAATCAAAAATAGCATCCTTCTCGCCAATCTGTGTAATCATCTTGCTGATATACCTGTTACTTATAACAACGTTGTTAACGCTGTAGCTACTCACAACGTCATGGTGTTTTGGATCAATTATTTCAACAATGATATCTATACTCTTTTCATCAAAGTCAGGATTAGTTTTTTTCATCCCATTAATAATATCCTGGATATAAATCAGATTTGTGAGTGCAGTTGCATCAATATTCTCACTGTCCGCAGAATCATCCGATAAGATAAGAATACTTATATCCTCATTATTATCAGCAAGGAACTTCTCAATACTGTCGTATATTATTTCTTTATCATATATTGTAGTAGGCACTGTGTCTATTACAAAGTCGTAATCTTTATAATTATTCACTCTTTCTAAGTTTTTGGGATCATCGATAACAATGATTTTTAAGACTTTGTCGTTCCGATCAGAATAATTCCATTCCCGATTAAATGCACTAAACCCTTCCATTATCTCATGGCACTTGCTATTATGACCAAGGATAATAACATTCTTTTTTTCTATATGGTAGTTAGGGTTGAGCTTAACCTTGAAATCACTGTTATGAATTGCTGATATTCTGTCTATATCATCAGAGTGTTCGCATGTAAAATAAAAATGCTGTACTCCGTTAGACTTCAGAGAAGCAAGCGGTATCGCATGTTTATGTTCCTTGAGGTATTCAGTGATGAAAGCTGTATCATCATCAGTCTCTACTGCTTTCTCAAAAAATGTAGTGCCTTTATTTGAGAGTAGCTCATTATATACCATATTCAGTTCAGGCGTGACCGAGAATTGTGACAGTATCTGTCCTAATACTTCATGCACTTTGACAGGAACTATGTTGCATTTCTCATAAACCTGCTTATAGTCGATAATCTTATCAACCAGTTCTTTTGTCCAGTTGTCAGATATCTCAACTACTATCCTCTGATTATCATTCGAATAATCGGAAGATGTAATCTCTGCGACCTGCATCAGCGTCTTGATAGTCTGGATATTACCCTTGGCATTCTCTTCAATTCTCTCACGCTGACCGAACCTGCATACCGAGCCCGTGATATCGTTGCCGAGTATGATGACGGATCGCGCCTTAGACAAAGCGATGTCATGTAACTGCTTGGATGAGAAAATATCACCTTCACGAACGATATAAGTAACATTAGATCTCATCTTTTTTGCGTGCATCTTCAGTGATCTGACGATAGGATTGCACTTCTCATATTCCCTGTAAAGACGCCCGTTCTCACGGTTGATCGTATCAACTATGCGCTCCTCGATTTCTTTCTTGATCCTTTCCTGTCCATCCTCAACGAAAACTACCACCTTCTGCTTGCCCGGCATATACAACAGGTCGTTAATAATCTCAGATGCACGCGTATTCCAATTAAGGATTACGAAGTGATCTGACAGGCGCAGCCTCCTTGTTCCGGAATTGGCATTCTCGATGAAGTTGGAGATATAGTTGGATATGTAACCGATGACTGCGCCGGTGAAGGATACCATGCCAATTATGATTATTATCAAACATACAATGGCTATCACAGCATTGGATGGTCCGATATCTTCTATGACAAATTGCACACAACCGGCATCGAGAATCATGGTCACGGTATAGTAAGCTGCTTCGAGAAAACTCAACCCCTCCGTTCCACTCAAAGACATCCGGCTGATGACAAATGCAGATATCAGCAGGAAAAGGATATTAAAAAGCAAGATTGCCAGAAGCACGATCTGACTCGGGTTCTTGGCAAGCCGTATACTAAACCATTCTCTAAAACGCTGTCTCATAAGTGCCCCTCCCCACAAGTTCAAACTAATTCGTCATCATCGTCATCATCAAGATCGATTAAATTGTTAATTTTCTGACAAGGACAAGCAATTAAGTTGTCCTCTATAGCTTGTAACTTATCCTTAGGACAGATTTCTGAACGCAAACCATTGTTATAAAACTTACATAGCTGACACTGGTTATCAGCAATAAGCAATTCGCCTTCTTCATAACTGAATTTACTCATTATATTCCTCCAAAAACACTGACAAACTACTTCAATAGTATAGCACTTATTATTCTTTTCCCGGACTCTCTCCTCGCTCCGGTTATTCTCATCTTCTGACCACAATCAAATAATACTTCCGATTCGGCATGTCCAAAATGACTAGAATACCCTAAATATGCTCCATGACTGCCTTTGGGAACTTGTATTTCTATCAATGTATCTCTATCAAAAGCACGTTCCCTGTCTAGACTCGTACTCATAAAACCAGCGTCTTGAAAAAAACTGCCAACTATTTCACTATCAGACTTATTTGCAATTCCACCCAAAGCACGAGATGGTACTCCTCTGTAAACAGTGCAATCACACGGAAATGAAGCCCGGTCCAAAGAGCGATGGATCAGTTTTGCATCCTTTCTATTACCCGGATCAAAAGATTTTTCTATTCCCCGAAGAACTGCATTGATATTTTCATATGTGCTCCCCGTGTATCCATTTATCGCATTACTTTCATTCTCGGATAGAGAATTACTCCATTCCAAACCGGCATTCATTACAGTCGTTTTTGATTGACTGTCAGATTGCGAGGTTGAACCGCCACTTGAAGCCCCCATAACAGCCCCTCCGGCTCCCATTCCGCCGCCCGAAGCACCGACTGATGCTCCAGAACCGCCTCCGCCAAAAGGATCATTGGCAATGATCTCTTCATAATCATCAGCGATATCTTTAAGAATGCCTGAGACTTCCTTTGCCGGAGCTGCACCTTCCTTGATGGCCGTGTATATACCGGCCAGCGCTTGATTCAAGTCGGACTTATGCGGGCCTAATGTATCTCGATAATTATCCGCAAAACTCTGAAGTCCGGCGGTCAATTGAACCAAAGCAGTTACAGCTTCATCTGTTCTCCTGCTCATCGTTCTGAGGGCTTCTACGCCTTCTTCATTAACCGAGTATTCCATTGATTACCTCACAACAAAAATTTCTCTTCATCTTCCCACTCTTGTTGTGTCTTGGCACTTTCGTTTGCAAAACTAAAAGCGCTCTCTATTCTTTTCCCAGATTTGTTAAGTACTACGTACGTCCCATAGACTGCATCATTTCTTCCACTTTCAGTACAAGATGATGTATAAATACAAACAAACACCTGATTACCCTTGTTCAGTTCATCAGCCCATTCTCTCTCAAGACTTCTGTAACCTTCCCATCTGTTCAGACTCGAATTCTGCGGGAATAAATTCTCTTCTCCTGAAGATCCTCCGAACATCGCGCCGATGAGATGGCCACCATCATCATCGGAACGTCTTAAGTCGCCTCCGGCATTCTGTTGAGCGGAAGGATTGCGATGACGATCATCCTTATCAGCAATCTTCAATTGACCATATGCTAATTTAGTGTGATTCCTGCCACTTACATAATGGTACTCTCCGGGGGCACACTTAATCACCTCCGGTTTATTAGCTTGTAAACTGAAAGGATTCCCGGCGCTTGAAACTCCTTCACCAGTTTTGCCCGATGCGCCACTGCCGGATGTGAAGGAGTTTTCTAATTTCCCAGTCCCTGAAATCTGGCGGTTCCGATTATCTCTTCATAATCCTCGGCGATCTCATTGAGTATCCTGGACACGCTCTCCGCTGGATCTGATGCCTGTTTTACACTATGCTCGATGGCCTCCAAAGCGCCGTCAAGCTCCTTCTTATGAGGACCTAATGTATCATTGTATTCATCACTTGCACGGCGTAGGGCACTGGCGGCATTCATCAGTTCCTCAACAGCACTGTCTACCTTGCTTGCCATAGTCTTCATTGCTTCTACGCCTTCCTGATTTACGGAATATACCATAGACAACCTCCATTAATCGTCAAATCTGTCAGCCTTAGCTGCTGATTCACGGATCTGTTCCATCTCTTCCTTCAGATCCCTGATTACATTCTGAACCTCCTCAAGATTCTGACTGATTTCAGATGCACATCTGTCGATCTTCGCAGCGGCTTTTTCAGCAACAGGGTCATTTTCAGTATTGTCAACACAGTCAGATCCTGCGCTCCTGAGAACGCTGCACTGCTCCTCAACCTCACTGCAAAACTGATTGAGCTTGCTGATCATTTCCTCATAGCTTTGTTCTGATGACCGTTCCATAAGTACCTCCGGTTAATTTATAATTCGTACGGACTTGCTACTTGTCCGTCTTCGCCGATGAACCAGCCGTCCCAACCGATATCCTTGAAGAGATACGGCCTGAATGAATATGTATCTATCGTGTCATAATACTGGCAGATATGTTCCGGAAGCGACGAAGCTACCTTGGAATTAAGAAGTGTCCTTGAGTCTTCCGCAGACACCTGGAACGTTAACCTGTAACGGAAATAGTCGATCTTCATTCCGCACTGCTTGACATCGGCAACTGCATTCAGGTTCATCATAAAGTGACATCCCTGCCTGCTTCCCTGCTTAATGATGAACTCCAGATCAGATGCAGCATTATAAGCACCTGTCTGCTGAACCTTGTCGGCTGTCCCGTTAACCTCTGTTTTTGCATTGGATGCATTACTGCTGCCCGATGTCGATATAATACTCAGGTCGTTATTCTTATCATATTCTTCAAGCAGTTTCTTCAGTTCTTTCTCGACGTCTGCTTCATTCATACCTTCGTCGATAAGTCTTGCTTTCTCCCGTCTCTTGTATGAACCCCGTGCTCTGGCTGCTTGGGCTTTTGCTTTCTCTTCGTCGCTTGAAGCCACTGCACCGCTGTTGATAAATCCCTGTCTGATCTCAGCTACAGACGGTCCTTTATCAGCCGAATCATCAGATGTGATGTAATCAAAATCCATGCAGATCCTCTCCATACCGATCATCACGATGAGAGTCTCCTGCGCAGCCTTGTTCGTAATATCCTGCTTCATCTTGCGTATCTGCCCGCAGACAGCATCGATATCTTCGTATATCTCCACACCTGACTTTGTGAGCGCATCCTTATATGCACGGTACAGGCGGTTCTTGCTGTACGCCCATATCTGGACCTTGCGCTTCTGAAGCAGGAAAGACCTGATAGCAGACATGATTATCGATGCAGTGCATGCCTGCTCGGATGTCCTGGATATGAGGAGTATATTTTCGCGCGTCTCAGATGACATTGCAGTCAGTTTGATGTGCTCCATAAGTCTTGGCGTTCCCCAGGCAACAAATGTCTCATCACCTGACAGGTCTTTGCCGCTCGTACTTACGAGATCCTTGATGGAAGACTTGAACTCTTCATCCGAGAATGCATCATAAGTGTTGCCATCGACTAATACAGGATGCTTGTCCACATATGTGGAGATATCAGAGGAATCATATTTATCCACACATTTCATGTGGCTGTTGATATTTTCGATCATCCTGTCACGGTCATCATAATCAGCAAAATACATTACAAGATATCTCTTGACTTGAGGCAGAGTATCAGGTCCCAATCTGAATTTAACGAGTGCATAATGAGGAGGCAGCGCGTCCATCCAGTTGTTGACCTGCTCCGTCTTAAGATTTGCTGACAGTTCGAGTGTCTCACTTATCTCTTCCTTGGCACCCTTCATAGCAATCCTCTGCTGGATCTGCGCTCTTGCCGTGGAAGTAAGACCTGCTATACCGGTGGTAAAAGTCTGACTAGAGAACAAGAATCTTATTCCCAATGCAGCCCCTTTTGCGAGAATGTTCTGAAGCTTGAGCTTATATATATCAGATTCTGCTATCGACTGTGACATGATAGAGAACTCATCCAGTATAACGAATATCAGAGGCAAAGGACTGTCGAGCTTAACCGGGTCGACCTGATCAATTCTTTGAACACCCAGCCTTGCAAACAGTTTCTGTCTTCCCATCATCTCCAGTGTGAGCTTGTCTATGAGGTCATACACAAGTTCAGTCGACTCGTCGAGCAGTACGTATTTAACGTGAGGAGGCAGATGGTTGATGTAACGCTTGAACTCAAGCTGCTTAAAATCAGCAAGCCACAACTCAACATTATCCGGATGGTAATTATATATCAGTCCTGCAATGAGTGTATGGAGCAAAGTTGACTTACCTGAACGCGAAGCCCCCACAAGATATGTTGCAAAATTCTCGTTCTCAAATGCTATCGAATGAACCTGTTCCTTCCCGTCAAGTCCGAAAGGAAGTTCCAGTTTTTTATATTCACGCACATAGCGGGGTATATCCTTGATGTTATACAGGGATGTGTACTCGTTGCCTTTGCTCTTTTTGATTGTCTCACACTTGAGGATAGATGTTATCAGTCCCTGTGGGATTTCTTTCTCAAGTGTATAGAACTTGAATCTCTGTGGTGCACCATCGCTTAATGTTAGGACCGCATCTTTCTTGTTAATGTCAATCTTTACTGCATTCTGGAGAGCATACTCGGGAACAGATTTTCTGAAGTCAGCTTCGGAAGAAGCATCTCCGCCGCCATATCTGACGGTTATGAACGATACACCGTATCTCTCATAGTTTGTCATTATCCTCTGTATAAGTTCCCTGTCACGTCCGGTGTAAGACTGCGGCCACCCGTATATAACCAGTGTGGTCAGCGGTATCTTCTCAGCATCACTGACTGACTGGTTGTATTCAGACACCGAATCATAGAGTTCAAGCAACTCATCAATATCAGCAAAGTAAGAGACTATGTTCTCAAGGCTCGCCGTAAGCTGTTCCGGATTGCGTGGAAGCGTATCAAGTACATATGATCCCTCCAGCTTTCTGAGATCGCCCAGAGAAGCCGAATTATAACGCACCGCATCGATAATCCTTATCTTCCTGGAACCTGCAGGAGACGACAACACCGAGCTGAACAGGAAATTCTGCAGAGCCCTGTCGACCATTGCCCTTCTCGACGGATTGCAAGTGATGTTGATAACATATTCTGAATGATTATCAATTTCTACAGGAAGCATGACGCGGCCCCTGTCGACATCATAATAATCCTTCATCACACTCTTGAGCCAGATCTTCTGTTCCTTCTCGAAATCAAAGGGCGCATCATACGCTCCCGGAACGACGACCGGTGAGGCCGAACCGGGATCGACAAATACATTCGGTAACTTCACAAGATCGTATCTGGAATTCTCCGACAGTACCAATCCCGCAAATCTCGTAATCTCATCACTTGCAGCATACTGCCTGAGTTCTTCCCTGTACATCGCGATATTATGGCGATACACTTCCAACTCATCATTCTTGTCTTCTCTTCTGTTGGCCTTGAGGCTCGCTATCCTGTCAGTGAATTCCTTGCGCTTATCTTCAAGAAACTTCTCATCACACTTGGAAACAATATACACTCTCTGAGCATAAGGATCATTCTTTGACTGAGGGTCGATCATCGTTGCCCAGTTGCGCAGCCTGTTGAGATTGACCCTGTATCCTTCCGGAGCTTCGATAGTCAATACGTTCTGACTGTCGAGATTCTTCTTGGCAAGTTCCTGAAAGCCCTTGACCTTGAGAAGATAATCATCGATCTTGATTATCTGCTCTTCCAGCAACTTGATACGTGCCGTAAGTGAAGCATAATTGTCTTCAGTCCTGTTCTGAATGGCACTCTCATTCTCGTGGATACCGTCATTGATTTCTTTGATCCTGGCAGTTATCTTCTTGTACAGCTCCAACAACTCGCTCATATCAGACCAGCTCCTTTAGCACTTACACTTTTCTTCTTTGCAGTCTTTCCTGACTGCGCCTATAACATCAAATGGATCCAATGGAGGGAAATTGGTAAAAGGCGTGTATGTCAGGAGCGACGAGTCTTTGACAAACGGATACTGATCACGGAACAAACGGAATCCAATTCCATATATGTCCTCTCTGAGTTCAGCAAGCCTCTCCTGCCTTGATGCGTAGTATACTTCGCCAATCTGATAAAGATACTGTACTGCAGACCACATTGCCATCCCCTCATAAAGGATATCCAGAGCCTTGGAGGTGCAATAATCAGAAGCCATCCCGAAAAACTGCTTAAGTATATTATCATCCCAGTTGAGGTACTGCCAGATATGCGTCATCTCATGTACCATCGTATCTGTGGCTGCAAGTCTGGGAGAACCGTTCTCGATAACCAAGCTGTATGTTCCTTTATAAAGTCTAGCAAATCCAAGAACACGAGGTGAAGATTCTTCTGTAGTAGGCTTAAATATTCTTCCGGTTGCCTTATTGAGTTCCTTGGCATCCGCAACTTTGACATTTATAGGAACCTTATACTTAATACCGTAATACCCTTCCATCATCTCCAATGTCTCGAAGAACAGGGTGCGGAATTCATCAACGGTATTAAGAGCACTACTGGAACAGTCGTTGCATCTTACACGGCCATCATTAAGTCTCTCAAAGCTGACACCTGACAGGGGCATACCACAAAAGTCGCAGTGATTAATAGCCTTGAGATCAATAATATCCTTGGTGTTCAGTTCACGTGTACGGGCAAGAGTCAAACTGTTGTTCGCCCAGCCCCTTACTCTAAGGTACTTCATGAGATCATCTATACGAAGCCTTGGATCAATCTCTTCATATCCAAACTTCAAGAAGCAATTCTGCTGATACTGTGACTTAATAACAGGTGTAATACCCATTGCTTCGAAGTTTGCCTCAAAGTACTCATTGTCATCAGATGCACCTGTATCATCAAAAATATCCGTTCCATCAACATGGACAATGTCTGAGTCTTCTTTCTCCTCAGGTTCAAGCAAATCCTCGCTATTGACTTCCTTCGGAGATTCACTTTCAGATGCAGCAACACTAACCTCAGCAGCAAATGAACCAGCTTCAGAATCATCGTTTTCTTCTGAAGGCACTTCAGTTATCAAGTCTTCCTCAGTATATTCGGAAGTCTCTATACCCGCTTCAGATTCGGTATTCTCCACCGGCGCAAAAATATCAACCTCACCATTAGCTTCAGGATAAGAAGGAGATGATGTAACTTGATCTGCTGAAGCTGCCTCAGGCGAACTTTCTTTGCCATCTATCTGTTCGACTGTAACGATCTTAACATCTTCCTTTTTCTTGTTTCCAAATAACCTCCGGATTCTGTCGAGCATCTTGACAACTAAGCCACGTCTATTCTTCTCTTCCTTGATTTTCTGAACAGTTTTGATCGGTTGCGGATCCTTAGCCGCGGGTTCGCGCATCTTCTCAAAATGCCACTCTAGGAAATCGGTGATTATTTCCATTATCCTGTAGAAATTCTTCTCCACAGCATCTATCAAACCAAGATCCACATCACTATCTTCAACGATATAGATATATCCCGGTTCAACATCCCCGTCTACAGAATAGACCATATAATTCAGTATTCCGTCTATATCGTCAGGCCAGCATGTAACTGGAGCTAAGTACGGCCATCCTTCAGGAAAAAGTGACCTGAACACTTCAGCGAGCATCAGACAAATAGTAAAGCACAGTTTCTCGTCAGATTCTGGAAGTTTGATCCTTAATACAGTCTTGTTGCGGTAACGTCTTGTATAACCTACGACGGATGGATCGTTAGTATAATCGATAAGCCTTGCAGTCCTCAGATTATGATTATCGTTCAGTTCGAGATAACCAGTCGTATCCACCTCGATATCCGTTCTTAATTTAAGAAATTCCATATCCATGATTTTCTTATCGCTGATGATATGACCTGAGGATATGTTCTTCAGATGATAGTGCCTTACCTGTCTGTAGTATTTTCTGCTGTCAAAAAGATCTGAAGCTCTTCTAAGGATGACACCACTCTGCGGATTAACGTATTTCGCCTGATAATACTTGCCGTCATATGTAACGAACTGTCCGGGAAGAATGGTCTGCATGACGTGACTGAACATCTTGGAATCAATATAATCCGTCTCGTCAACCTCTTCCTCGACCACATAATATGCATTCTTAAGGCTGTCGGCAAAGTATTCTTCAAAAAGGTCTTCGGATATCGTGAAGAGGCTTTCGGTATTGACCGTAAATGCATCCTCATCCTTCTTACGTGTCCTAACCTGAAGGATAGCCGGTTCAGCATAGGTATATTTGCTCATGAGTTCCTGCATTGTTGCAAGCGCATCATCAGTCTTAAGCCCTGCAAGGTTAAACTCACGGATAATCTCCTCATCAGTGACGGAACGCAGAGACATCATGATTATCAGCTTAAGTATCGTGTTGCGCTCTGTCTTGGCATAATCAGGAACATATGAGGGAATTGCGTCAGGATTTGACAGAAACATTCTCTTATTGCACCTCATGTAATCCCTGAGAAGGTAGTCTTCGGCAAGGACGTTGACAAACACCTGACTGGTACCCCTTGACAGGTAAGTCCTCATCGTACTGAAGATATTATTGAACTCGTCCTCGACGATTATGAACTGCTCCTTTGTCTTCTCTGAACTCCAGAGATTGGAGACGAAATGAACTCTCTCATAGAGGTTCTTCTGTTGACACGGAAGGTTCATATAGCGGCAGATAGTTGAATAATACTGGCCTGCTATCCACTTGATATCCTTTACCGGAACCTTAGTTGCACTGTACCACGTAGCTTCCGGAACCTGGTTCTTCACAGCTATAGCTGCAATCTCAAGTCCGTTGCCGAGATACTTAGTCTGCTTGTCAAAGAGTTCCTGCCTATGGAAATCATTGTCAGCATCCCAGGACATTGATGTATATGAACATCTCGGAACAGGCATGGCAACAACGTCTGTTATCTCCGAACGAAGAATGTGTGACATCGTATCAACGATACCGTCAGAGTGTCTGTCACATATACAATAAACTGGCTTATTGTTCCCTTCTCCCATTGAATCTGACAGGATACTCAGAGCTGTCTGGCTCGTGTTAATGAGTGCCGTGGGCTCAAGCATGATGACAAAATCCGTTTTTTTGAAGAATCCATCGTTCGACAGAATAACATCTTTATCATATATCTGGGTAAAAGTAAGGACACCAACCTCACACAAGGGATCATCCTTTGTAAGAATGCCGACACGCCACAGTGATCTCATATGACTGAATCTGCTGAGCTGACCTCTCATCCATTCAGACACGTCTTCTATCATGTTATTCCTGCCGCACAGGATAACAACGTTCTTGCCCGACAGAAGAGCACGTACTGCCGGGAACACCACATACATGCTCAAATCCTTATAGAAAGGATTGAAAAAAATAACATTGCGTCTGTGCATCATCGCAAGTGTAGCCTGAACACAATCAATATCTGCAGTTTTATATCTGTCCTTGAGGAGGAAGTACTGTGCAGTTATCTGATCTATAGGATCACCTTTCTCGCTCCACTCTTTAAGAATATCCTTGGGGGTCTCCTTGGCAAGAAATTCATTACCGGACTGACCGGATAACAGAGCCTCAGGAAGAAGCTTTTCGAGCAATTCCCTGAGCTTATAGTAATTGCCAATTCTCTGGGAGAGAACATCACTGCCATATACTCTGTGATTGAACTCACGCCGTGTATATCCGTTAATGTAATCGTAAAACTCATTGACTATGATAAGTGCAGCGCATGGGATAATATTAACCCACAGAAAACTCGAAGGACCGTAAAGGAACGTCAGTCCCAGGAACAGTCCGGAGGCAAGCGTCAGTCCGACTACAATTGCAAAGACATATTTGCGGAAGTTTGCCCATTTCTCTTTGATGAACCAAAAATTGAACACATCATCGTATTCATAGAAGTCAAGTGCAAACTTGGTCATGAGCTTATTGTCTTTGAAGATTGCCGTTATGATAGGTCTTAATATAAGTTTGCGGAACACATATGCTGCAATCAGAACTGCATTAAGGATAAGTATTTCAGAGTTAAGCAATAAAGAAGACAGGGATGACAGAGCTGCAACTACATGTCTGTACTTGATGAGGAATACCAACGCACCGGTAACCCAGATAACAGACAGCACTACCATCGGGAACTGACGAATCCTATGCTCCTTCTTGATGTTCAAGATATTCTGTAAAAAACTAAGCAGAGATATAACGGCAATTGCGGATAACACTATAAGAACATTACTCATCTCCGTAAAGCTCCTCTCTGTAGATTTCGATCCTGCTTGCAAAACCATAAGGAGACTCGAGCATTACACCGGAATGATTAACCTCGATCGGATAGCTTACCCCGCTCTCGAAAGCATATAATCTGTTCTCGATAGGAGCGATCTTAGTATCGATAGTAACCGGCTGCGTGATGCGCACCGAGTCGAAATCGACATCAAGATGATATGCCTTAGACCAGTTCTTTATCTTACGCAACATGATGTTGATCGCTTTGATATGGTTATGACGCATCTCGTGAATATCCGTAATACTCTCTCTTTTGCTGTCAGATATATCGAAGTATGAGACGCATCTCGAGTGTGAAGCGATATTGCTTACATAGTCCTTATACTGATACGTTGTCTCAGCAACTTTGTTGAAAGCGGCATTGGAGATATTATTGTATTCTCGGATTAGTCCATTAAGTCGAGCTTTTTGGATTACCAGAGCAAGCAAAGCCGATAATCCTATGACAAAACAGAATAATATAGTAACAAATGCCAGCGATATGTAGTCAGGCGTAGCAGTCTTAGGAACAAAAAAAAGGGATAATGCACAAGACACCAAAAGCAAGAAAAGTACTGCACCATAGAAGCCCCATCCCGCTTCTCCGGTAACTCTGCGCAAAAGATAGTTCCTGACACCCGTCTTATTCTTGACGAATTCGTCACTGTTAACAGTATCTCCATCAGGAAGCTCTCCCTGTATTGTGACAATCATATTGAACAATGCGTTGAGTTCCTTGTGTAAGTCTTCGTCCTGATACTTATTGAGAGGTTCGATTACCTCTTCGTCATCCAGCGTAGCGGCTTCACGGACCTTGCCGGCGGTCTTATCTAGACCACGCTCAGCAGCCTTGACAGTCTTCCGGTAATTCTCTTCAACCAATTCGCAATGATTATCCCAGGACTTGACATCTCTGTCGATACTTGAGGGAGCAAGGTGATAATTATTTGAATCAATCGTTCTCTCACCTGAAGATGGAAGATCCACTTTGACCGGAACCTCTATCCTGTAATTGTAGAGCTCTTCTTCGGTACTTACCGAATATACAAAGTCTTCCTTCATCTCCTTGGTTATGACCTTCTTGGCATCCCTGAGCCTGTTGACGGTGCTCTGGAAAGAATCAGTCATTAAGTCTTTATCCCATATCGTCTTAAGGGTATAGAGCTTATATGCCGACAGCATGTCAGTCTTAAGGTTATTATATGCAATGAGCATGATAGAGAACCACATATTGAAGTCATCTGCTTCTCTCTGAATTGCCCCTTGATCAGTGTAATCGCACAGCAGGAAACGGCAGATGCTCGGGTACTGATTGACCTTCCAAAACTTGGAACTATCGGCCTCGCGATGTTCTTTCCACGCCTTATGGAATGCTTCCAGTTCCTCGTTATAGTTATGTCTCACAGACACGATTATCACAGACGAAGGAAGCTTGCCGTCGAACTTGTATTTATTGGCAAGTTCTTCCCTTATCTTCTCCTGTTCGGGATCGGAACTGAAATCGTACACCATCTTAGGACGTTTATTCTCTTCGTGAACAACACGTTCTTTGAAGCTCATCTCGACAGGAGGAACACCTCCAAGCATCTGTGCCAAACGTACGAGCGGAACATCGTTCTCATGAATCTTCCCGTCATCTTCATGATTCACGTCGAAATCAAAAGGATTACTCTCATCAAATTCATATTTGGACATGCAGTCATCGTCAATATAACGGACGATTATCGCACGCCAGATCTGCGTATCATTCGTAAGGCTCATAAGTTCAGGCAGAGCCTGGTCAACAGTCCTGCCTGACTCGATCCACTTGCATATCACCACATTACCGTCATTGATAGCATCAACAAACAAAGCCTGATGTTGCATGAATGACTCGATTGTGCTCTCATTCATTATTAAGACGGTAAATATGTTCTTATCCATAACGCACCTTTAAATCATGCATTTTTCTCTTTCAGTTCATCAACACGGTCAGACAGCTCAATAGCTTCCTTACGGAGACCAAGATCGTTCAATTCTTTGATGACTGTATCTGTTGTCTTCTCAAACAGAGAACATGTATATACATCATTATCGATCTGCTTCTCGATCTCGAGGCTCGCAAGATACTTCTCGAACTGATTGAGGATTATCTCGCCTACCTTGTTCGGGAGTTCCTTGTCGTTGCAGAAGAAAGACATATACTTCTTAATCTCGGACATAATCGCCTTGAGCATATCGACTACGCCGTCCTCATAATAGTCCTCAATTGAAGAAGACTTCTTCATGAGCATCGGAAGATTGAAGATGCTGTCTGCAGGAACGCTGCCGGGCCCAATACCCGGATCTTTTATCTGAAGCTTATTAAGAGCCTTGATGAGGAGTCCGTCTTTCTCAATATCGACCTTTTCCATAAGATCATATTTCGTCCTGATCTCAACATCTTCAAGGATCTTATCAACAAGCTGAGGATAGATGGCGATGGCATCCATTACTTCATAGAGCTTATCGCACTCCGTCCCGTTAGATACTATAAGGCGGTCATCATCCATGCCGAGCTTGATGTTGTGGAGTTTGTACAGTCTGTCTCCGGAACCTGTCTGCGTTATATATATATACTTGCAAATAATTGCCCAGAAAAATGCTGCGTTAATACGCTCTTCCTGCTTAGCCTGATTATCGTCATCAAGATCCGGCATCTTGGTCACGATATGCCACCATCTGTCGATATGAGGACTGATCTCCTTACTGAGATGAGGAATAGGATGGATACCCTTGATGAGATCAAAGTAGGCCTTGAAGTATTCTCCACAGTTCCTGTTATGTGTAGCAGATTCTGCAGGAGGCGCAAACTTACTGAGATCATTTGCACGCAGTCCGTAAAAAGACTTATAGAACATGATCATGTTCTTGGGGATATCCTCATCGGAAACACCACCGTGGTTATTCAGTTCATGTCTGATCAGTTGAGCCTTCGGAGAATCATCTCCTTTATCAGGTTCCATTTCCTTGCTGAAGGCACATGCATCGATAGGTTCTCTCGCCTCACCCAGAGGCGTCTCGATGAACGGACATGACAAATTCCTTGTATCATTGATTGTCTTTGTAACATACTGCATAATCAGTGTATATGCCTCATCTTCCTCTTTGTAGAGTTCAAGATAGTCAGCCTCTTTCTCAAGTGCGGTGAGGACATCAACGTCAAGATTGCTGGAATAATCTCTCATAACTGCATCCTTGAAGTAACCGATGATACCGTCATCAAAGAGCTTACTGAAGAATCTGTTGTTATTGGGTTTATCCTTAACAAGTGAATATGCAAGAACGTCTTCGTAAATCTTCTTTGAAAGCTTGGAATCGATCGAGATAACACTTCCCTGATAAGGATACTTCTCGCATATCTTATCAAAGCATGCCTTAGATGCACATACATAACGAACCGTAGTTCCCTTGGCATCACTGTACCTCTTATAGATATCAGTAATCTGCTTGTCCATCATCTCTACCTTGCTGTCGAACGAAGAATAGAAACTCTCAAAAGCCTTAATCAATGCATCAATGTATTCAATACCCTGTCCCAGTACAACAGACTGCGTATTTACTACCTGATATTCTTTTACCTTACCCATGAATGATCTGAACTTGCGCTTCATATCCTCCTGATCACTGGTAGGTCTCTTAGTGAGCTTACTTCTTAAAGTTATCTTGCGATCCGGAACATCATTTATTGTCTCTTCATCATCGGTAGAAGTATCGTCAAACGCATCCTTCTCAAATGACTTGAAGTAATCTGAATTGTCGTTTTTCTGAACATCAACTGACATCTTTTGCTTTTTAAGCAGTTCCAGAATTTTTACAAGCATAAATCTGATTGCATTCGGATGAATATAACTTCCATCCAATTCATTCTTGAGATAAGTCTCCAGCTTGTATTCCTGACCAGAATCCGTTCCGGCCTTGGAGCCTTTGAACATTGACCACGCAATGGTTTGTGATACTTCCTCAACGTAGTTGATGGACAACTGTCTGTAGAGATCCGCCGCCTGGAAAGCCTCTACATATTCTTCCCAGTCATTGCCGAGCGCAGAGATCTTAATATTAGCATCCTCTTCTCGCTGGTTGATTTCAGAGGATCCGGTCTCAATATCCTGTTCAATCTTGCGCATGACATTACCAACGTAGTCAACCCATCTGTCAGACTTCCTGGTAACACCATTCTCATATCTTCCCGAAGCCTTGTAAATAGCTTGGGCAAACGGAACATCATGCTTGGCATCTGCCTCTATTTGCCTTGCGTAGAATTCACTCCTCAGAGGATCCTGTGCAAGAAGACCCTCTTCACGTTTCCTTGCATTCTCCTTGCGCAACTCTGCATATCGCTCATCGTAGACAAGCCACTGCTTGGATACGCTCTGCTGTGCCCACTTGAGTGCAAGGAGCTGTTTAATGTCTTCAATAGGATAGATAAGCATTGATGAACCCGCACCGGCATATCGGTTTCTGCCTCTCTCTTTTGCCAACTTACGGATCGTATTGTCCTCAGAGGAATTACTTCTCTTATTCATTGGCCCAATTGACTGTGAGTAGATGCAGTTAGCTGCATGCTGTAAATACTGGTTAAATGAATTGAGTTTGCCTCCGTCAGCATTTTGCGCATCAAACAGGAAGCAGAAGTCATACGGCCTGACATTATACTCCTCATAAGATTCAGAAGCTGCAACAGGCATTTCCATCCTTACGGAATCCTTATATCTTTCTGGAAGAGTATTATCACCTTTCATGAGGAACGCATCCAGTTCCCTCAAAGTAGCATAAGCATTAGCCTTGAGGTTATTGCGCTCTGTCTCACCTGTGATAACTTCAAAAAACACCTCAGGAAGAATAAAAAAACCTCTGGTGATATTTGCACTCTGTCTGAAGTGTGTCTTAAGGTAATTACGGGTATAAAGTGCTACAGGAAGGATAAGTCCGGAACCGGTACCGCCTGCAAGTGAACTGACGATAACGACTCTGAGAGCCTGCTCCACCTTGTCCTCTTCTACCTTGTAGAGGCTCTGTATAGCCTCATGCAAAGGATCCATCTTACCGGCTTTGATGACTGATTCGAGAGCGAGTCTCGAAATTGATCTTACCTGACCTGCACCTTCCGTCAAAGTTTTTGTATTGATTATAGCGTTGACAGGGAACCACTGATCACGTGAATGAGCATCTATGCTCAGGTATTCACCGACAGTCTGCTTCGTTGAAGTCTGAATTGTTTTTATGAAGGGATTCGCCTTCTTGATCTCATTCAATTCATTGATGTCTGTATCAAACACAGCAAAAGCAATGTTGCTACGCTGCTCCTCGGTAACCATTGAGGAAACAAGCTTGACTATCTTACTTCCCGTACCACCCAGACCAATCAATAATGTAGGTGCATTCATTTGTGTATCCTCCTGTTAATTAATTACTTTCTGTCTTTTGACAAACTGCAGACATGTTTTGCTCCATTGCGTTTTGTTATTACTGTAGTCCCTGCTCCTAGCCTCAACTTCTCGTTTGTATCCTTCTTGATCGGTGTACCGTCAAATGTTACTTCCTTATTGGTATACGCCTTTTGATTTGTAAGAATCATCCGATTACCACGAACAGCTTTGACAGCCATTCTCGGTGCTCCGGTTGCGCCGGCAGGAAGAATTTTAATAGTGCCTTTCTGAGCAACATACGGTATCAATGTTGATACAATACTCTTCTCGAACTTACCATGACCATCTTTGGGCTGAATACCAGGTTCTTCATACGTGGTCCTGATATATGGTTTTTTCTTTAATCCCTTAGGAAGATACGGCTTAACAAAAGGAAGATACCCAATGATCAAAATAAGGATCAGCCCTAGAATCGCAAGCTTGATAAAAATATCCCAGTTGCGTTCCCACCATGGTCTAGTATCATTAACTTTGACAACCCCCTTTAATCCGCCTTCTTCCTTGTCAATACCGACTGATTGACTATAACTTAATACGTAACCGGTATCAGAATAAGTACCAGGACCTGGTTTCCCATCAATCACGGGAGTCATTTTATATAGACCGGGTTCCTCTGTCTTCTCGACCTTAATATCGTCAATCCTCCTCGGTTGATCAACCAGTTTCGGAACAATAAAAGAACTGTCTATGACAACTTCAGGTATTGCCATCGTTCCCCATTTCTCAATAGTTGGTGTCTCTCCTTCAATATAAACCCTAATAAAAATCGAATCATCAGGATTTGTTATTCCACTAGAATCAACCGTATATTGCGGGTCTTCTTCAATTTTAAAAGTAACCATCCTGTTCTTGAAAACACCATAACGGATATGAGTCTGAACCGTATTGTAATCGAGATATGTGGCATTAGCATCAATTGCAATGTCGCCTTCATCCAATTCTATTTTTGAACCATCCGTATAGTTGCCTGGAAGCTGAACACCATTAACTATTACTGTAGAATCAAACTCCACGGTTCCGAGCAAAGGGGAATTCTCATTAACTCTCTCATCAGTACCGGACTTAACAAAACCAAAATCCAATGTGTACTCACCAGTCTCAATATTATCAACATCAGTTACCTTATTGCCTTTTGAATCAATCAGGTCAACGCAAATATCTATATTGGGTTTATAGTACACCTCTACAACATCAGCACCCTGGGCATCTACCGTATATGTTCCGGGAGCAAAGTCACCATCGTAAACTGCAATGCAACCGTTAAGATCTTTGTTTGGTTCATTATTCTGGTTTTTAGCATCACATTCACTATATCTAACCTTAACAGGATCAGATGTATTACGTATCAAAGCACCGCCATCGGGCTTTATTCCATTCAACTGAATATCTTGTCCCTGCACAAATACTGTCAATTCCTTCATCGGAATATCAATGCTAAAAGATTTGTTCTGTACATTGACACGATTTGTATTGAAAATTCTATTACAGATATCGGTAACTTCCTTGCGGATTATGTTGTTGTTCTCAGCTTTTGAAACAAAGATATTATTGTCCGGCCTGTTTGTTATCAAATAAGCATCTTTACCCATACCAAGGAAGGCAACACTGGTCCTGGAATCGAGCTTTTCCAAATCTGAATCAATTATCTTCAAATATTTCTCATCGTCTTCAAACAAACCATCAGTAAGTATAACGAGCCACTTATCATCGCCGGGATCTTTCTTAATGTCTTCTATTGCTTTTACAAGGGTCGCATAATTCGTATTATGTGCATCCGTCTGCTCATTATGAATTCTATCCACATTATCTTGAGCAAAATCAGAACCATTAAGGATGATCCTTGCTTCAGCATCAGGCTTTTTATTCTCGTAATCACTCATATAATATATCTTCATGGAGTCATCTTTACCCATCATAGCGACAAAGACCTCCATAGCATACTTAGCTTGACACCAAGTATCAACCTTCTCATTAGTTCCGGGAACCTTGTACATACTCGAGGAGTCATCATAAACGATATAGATAGACCTTGCAGGTGCCGTATTTGCATTGATTACCGGGAATACAGTCATCAGTAATGAAAAAACAAGCACAAACGAGACGATCAATTTTGTTATACAATTGTTCATGCAAATCCACTCCACGCAAACGATATAAGACAAAAATATTTTATCACCGTTACATATAATGTGCAACATGCACAATTGCAGTTTTGATTTATAATAAAAAATAGTCATTTGGTAAAATTCTACATATCCATTTAACTATTTTTGTTGATATTTACAGGTGACATCTGTGTGCAAAAAGCATACAGGTAATTGTATGCTTACAGCAGACCAAAATACACTGTTACTGACTTAGAATAAAATTATTACCACTCGGGGGCAGTTATGGAGAACACTAATCAAATTAAAGACAAAAAACAATCAAGTGCATCGTCTGTTAATGAAGTTTTGTTTGTCGGTTTATTCGGATCCATCATCTTCATTCTGGGAACAATGCTCCCTTATGCAAGTCTTGGTATTTTTGATATAGCTCTTCTTGACGGCGGCATCGGTTCCATCGCCGGACTATTCATACTGATCGGAGTGTTGGGACTTGCTGCCTCAGTTATCAGAAAGCCTTTGATTATACTTATCGTCGGACTTCTTGCGGTAATACTTACGACATTCGAATTTCTAATCTTTCAAAGCAATTCCGGCGGCTCAAGCCTTTTTGGATACAGTTTGAGCGATCTGATCGAATATGGTATCGGATTCTATTTTCTTTGGCTTGGTGCAGGTGTAATCCTGATCACAGGATTGTATGGAATATATAAAAAACAGAAAACCAATTAACCCCCAGAGGCAACTGATATGAGATGTACGAAATGCGGAGCGGATAACGTCGAAGGGACCAAATTCTGCAGTCAGTGCGGAGCGCCTTTGGCAAGCGGCATTGAACCTATGACCTCCGAACAGATAACAGCGTCGGATGCTGCACCTGCTCCTGCCGTCACACAGCAGACACAGGGAATGGGAACGTATGACTCACTGTGGGTAATGGGTGGTATACTGGCTCTTATTGCGCTTTTTTGTCCCAACCGGATGATCGGAGCAATTCTTGTCATAGTCGGATTGATAATGCTCTTCATTTCCGGCATTGGTTTGTCCAAGACAAAGCAAACAAAGAGTATTTTCGTTTTTATTGTTGCCGCATTAGTATTGTTTTTTACTATCGTATCATTTTCAGTGTGAGTGGCATATACAGTAACGTCTTGTACTGAAAACATCCGAGTCTGCTATGCGCATAAATGTATGCCGGCCGCATACCTAGAGGTTCCCTTTTCGTGGTATAAAAAACTCATACGTTATGGAGGTGAATATCATGAAGAAAGCAAGGAATGTTATATCACTGTTATTGACCGTATCAATGCTGTGCATAACGGCAGCATGTTCTTCAGGCAATACAGAAGAAGAGACAAGCGAAACAACAACTGAGACTGAGGCTACGACAACGACCGTTGAGGCAACAACTACAGAAGCAACTACGACCACCACATCAGCAACTACTACAACTGAACCGACAAAAGCTAAGTGTGCACTGGAGATAACAAACAGCAATACTCTCCTTAAAGAAAAAAAGAACAAATCCGAGTTATCGTATTTTGCCTACGTTGAAATTAAGAACACCGGAACGACATATTTATCGATAGAGGATACGCTCTTTGAATTCGAAGATGATGACGGAATGTTTATCACGGAAGCCGGTATGTACCGTACTGAAGTCCCAAGTATTCTGGGTCCCGATGAGACAGGATATGTTTATGCTACCGGCACAGTTGACAAGTCTGCCACAAGCAACGGAATACACCTTGTGGCAGATATCAAAGGTTCTGAACTGATAAACCCGTATGCCCATTTCATGGAATTCCCGGTCAGTGAAGTCAAGGTAAAGACCGACAAAGATAACATTACCGTAACAGGCAGGATTACAAATGATACTGTTACAGATTATGATATGCCATACTCTGCGGTGACAGCCATTCTTTTCAACAGTAATAATGAGTGCATAGGCGCCTTAAGAGAATATGTCATGGTCAGCGCAAATACAGCAAAAGGATTTAAATTGGATGTGAAATCCTTTGATAGTTTTGTTTACGGGTCTCCCAAGGATGTAGATCACGTGGTGATCCCTGAGAGAATGGCAACCAGTGCGTGGGTACTCGATCATGAGACCGGCGACAGCGTACATGTAAAACTGAATTAGAGAACGTTACGCAATAACCGGCGCCTTTCCCTACCCCAGCTCCGCCTCGCCGTAAGTCGTGAGGAGTCTGTTGCAGTCAGGCACCGTTAGCTTGTTATTGAGTGAGTAGATCAAGATCGCATCCCGCCTGTTCTTGGGATAGAGTATCGCGTTGTTCGTGAGCTTCAGAAGTCTCACCGATTCCTGAATATCGAGCTCCAGGGCAAGTGCGATACTGATCACCTTGTCGCGTCCGGGATTCCTTGTGCCGTCCATGATCTGATAGATGTATGTACGGGCGACACATGACTTCTTCTGCATATCGGCAATGGACATATTACGCTCAAGGAGGATCTTGTTGATGATCGATTTGAAGTCAGAAGCGGCACCGTCAATATCCGACAGAAATCCGTCGAGGATCTGCGTGTTGTCGGCATTCTTCAGGATGTTCATAAGCTCGTCTGTATTGGCATTGTTAATCATCTCTATCCTCCCCAAATAATGGTACAATACAATCATGAATGATAAGGGTATCTACAAAGAATTATATCACTACGACGACAAGCATAGTCTGGTTATGAACGAGATAACACACGATGTATGCTTTATGAAGACACTGGTTCACTACGACCTGTCAGTCTATCAGTATATTAAGGATAACCCGAATAAGTTCATTCCCAGGATCTATGACATCATGGAGAAAGATGGAGTGCTCCGTGTTGTCGAGGAGTATATCCAGGGTTCTTCTTTCGACAGTGTGATATACAGCGGCAGGCTGACGGATGAGGTGAAGCTTAATTATTTCGTGCAGTTGTGTTATGGCATCAAGTATCTGCATGACGCCCCTCATCAGATAATCCACAGGGATATCAAGCTCAGCAATATCATCATTGCCGAGGACGGCGACCTTAAGATAATAGATTACGATGCGGCCAAGGTGTATAAGCCGGGGGTCAAACGCGACACTGTCCTGATCGGCACCGAAGGAATGGCCGCTCCTGAGCAGTACGGATTCAGACAATCTGACGAGAGGACCGACATATATGCTATCGGGCTTCTGATAAAGGAGGCTTTCCCGAATGACAGGAGACTTCTCAGAGTCGCTGATAAGGCATCGGCATTTAATCCTGACGAGAGGTATGCCAATATCTCGGAACTAATCACCGCTCTGAGGGGCGGCAATCCGAACGGCAAGAGGTCCTTCTTCCCTATTCCAGGCTTCCGCACAGGCGTGACTTACAAGAAGGTGATCTGCGTAATGTTCTGGATAGCGGTGATAATGGTCGCATTCGTTTTCAACGCGTACCGCCGGGACAACATGTTCAAATACATCGTGTTTGCTCTCTATGTTTTTGTAAGTGCGTTCCTGTCGGTTGATATGATCTTCGACTGGACCGGCCTGTTCCTTAAGGCACCGGGTGCCGACCTCAAAGGCGCACTTAAATATATTGTGAGGATCCTGTATGCAATAGCCACCGCAGCTCTTCTTTTGATAGTCATGGGATTGATAATAACATATCCCGATGTGTTGATCAAAGAAGTCGGCGGCTGACGATCATCTTGACCGTAGCGGCAAGCCCGCAAACCACAAAAACAATAAACGGCATCAGATATGCAGTAATACCGGTGGGATAGAACGCGAATCCGTAGTATATGAGATTGCGCACCGGGCAATGAAGTATGAAGATAACGGCCGTACACTCCCTGCCGAATAACGGCAGCAGATCAGGCCACCTCTTCTCCTTCATCTGCATTGCAAGAATAAACAGTCCAACCGCCAGAGGAATTGTTCCAAGGTAAATGACCTTGTTGCCGATCAGAAATACTTCGATAACCGTTATAATGATTCCCGAGATTATGCCTGTTACCGATGCGGATACCGGTACCCGTGAAGCCGTATTCATCCGTCTCATCAGTCCGCCTGTAAGCAAACACGGCAGTGCCATCATGAGCCAGTTATTCTGGTAATACCACTGAATTAACAAACCATGACAATGCAATGTTGATAAGGAGAACGACCGGTGCAAGGAAATAAATAAACTTCAAAACATGTAACTTTGCAAGGATCAGCATCACAACCAGCGCATAAATCAGCGCGAACATATACCACATCACGCTGCATAGGAAATCCGCCCTGTTAAGGACAATAAAATCAAATAGCGCAGAACCCTGCCAGTAACCTGTAAACCAGTCGAAAGGCAGTCTCCCGATCGTCATACAATTTATAGTATTCATTACCGCAATCACAGCGCTTCCAACTAAAGTAAGAATCAATGAAGATCTGATACTTTTTACCAGTTTGCGGCAGATTAACGACTCGTCTTTATCATATGTATACCACCCGGTCAGGAACAGAAAATATGGTACGGCAAAACGGGCAATGCCCATTGAATAATCCCTTGCCGGAGCGGGAAACTGGACGTGGCACAGCAATATACCAAAGCAGGCAAGTATCCTTACAACATCAACAGTATCGTTCCGTCCCGCCCTGGTATCCATATGCGGCTGATCACAATGCCCCGGTTATCGCCTCGAGAAGTTCATCGAATTCTTCAAATGCGGGAAGATCGGGATTGTCATTCTTGATCTGCTCCGTACTCTTGAACAGGAATCCCGCCTTGGATGCCTTGATCATGCCGAGGTCGTTATAGCTGTCCCCTGCTGCGATGGTGTCAAACCCTATGCTCTGAAGCCCTTTGACAGTTGTCAGCTTGGAATTCTCTATTCTCATCTTAAACCCGGTGATCTCTCCGTCGGGTGCGACTTCAAGACTGTTGCAGAACAGCGACGGCCAGCCGAGCTTTCTCATAAGAGGCATTGCGAACTCCTCGAAAGTATCGCTCAGGATTATAACCTGCGTCTTCTCTCTGAGTGCATCAAGGAACTCTCTTGCACCAGGAAGCGGCTCGATACGCGAGATTACCTCCTGTATTTGCGGAAGTCCTAATCCGTGTTCTTTCAATATGCCGAGTCTCCAGCGCATAAGCTTATCGTAATCGGGTTCATCTCTGGTCGTGCGCTTAAGCTCCGGAATACCCGATTCTTTCGCGAAAGCAATCCATATCTCAGGGACCAGCACACCTTCCATATCAAGACATACAATGTTCATAGAACAACCTCCGTAACGATATTATATACTAGCATAGATAAAAGAACTTGCGTTATATCCGAGTCCGTACATTCCCCAGACAAGAACTGAAGCAATCAGGAATACTATCACCAGCCAGGTCAGAACAGGCCTGTTCTCGGTGAGCTTAATGACTGATCTCGGCTCATCCGTATCCTTAGGTCTGAACTTGTACAGATCAACTGCCGTGAGGATAAGAAGTGCAGCACCGAGGACGATGAAGTCAGCCATACCAAGATCGATAGCCGCCTCCCCTGCCGGCGCGGCAAACAAAGCGCCGAGCATTCCGACAGCATCAGGGACATCTGCCGAGCGGAAGAAAACAAAGCCCAGAAGCACAAGTACTAATGTCCTCAGCACTTGGAAAAGCTTATAGGGCATTTTATCGCTCTTAAGTACAGGGCGGATCTTCTCGAACAGCGGCTCGGCGATCATGCCGGACACAATGTAGAAGCAATGCAGAAGACCTGAGCCAATGATGTATTTCCACAGGCCGCCATGCCAGTATCCGATGGCAGTCCAGAGTATGATCATTGCAACATAGATCGGAACCTTCTTCCCCTTCTTCTTGCCCAGAGCTTTCTTGGAGACATCGCCGATCTTAACGAGAGGAGCGCTCTTAAGGAGCGGATAATACAGGTAATCTGCAAGATAATCACCAAGGGTTATATGCCACCTTCTCCAGTATTCCCTGATGCTCCTTGCGAAATAAGGGGAGTTGAAGTTCTCGGGCATCCTGATGTCCAGCAGCTGCGATACGCCGATGACCACGTCCATGCACCCGGAGAAATCCGTATAAAGCTGAATCGCAAAGGCAAAAACTCCCAGCACAACATATCCGCCGGTATATATGCTGTGATCGCCGTAAACAGCGTTGACGATGACGCCGGCGCGCTCGGCAATGATCAGCTTCTTGAAGAATCCCCAGCATATCCTGATGATACCGGTCTTGATATTTGCAAGTGACAGGCGGTGATTACGGGCAATCTCGGCAGATAATACATCATACCTGTTCATCGGTCCGGATGTCAGATAAGGGAAATAAGAACCGAATATAAAATACTTTATGAAGTTCTTCTCAGGCTCCGTCTTGCCCCACAGACAATCGAGCACATATCCGATAAGCTGCAGTGTGTAAAATGACATGCCCAGCGGCACGGCGAAGGCCAGCCAGGATCCTGATGAGGCACCGAGAAGGGAGTTAAGCTGCTCTTCAACCATTCCCATAACTCCATAGAATTTGACTGTGCAGAGCAGTGCGAAGTTAAAGATTATAACAACGGCGGCAACCGTATTTTTAGCGGCAGGTTTTGCGCCTTTAGATCCTGCCAGAAGTCCTCCGATGAACGTGGTAACAATTGACAGCAATACAAAAGCAAAAGTGTATATTCCCGCAAAGCAGCAGAAGACGATATTGGCCGGCACGAGCACATACTGTCTGATCTTGACCGGACAAATGTAATAGACGGCAAAGACAGCCGCAACAAATATCAGGAAATTAAAGGATACAAGGCTCATCAGAAATCACCTTCCCCGACGTTCTTAGTAACCAGTTCAATGATTCCGATATCGGCACTGACCATAAATATGACATTGCGCCCACACAGCGCCGGAGCCGGTTCGGTATCCCTGATAACCATAAAGCCCCGCTCTTCGAGTTCCCTGCGCGCTCCCTCAAGATCATCGACGATATAGCACAAATGATAAGGCGAATTCTTATAATTCTTCAGAAGCGGATACAGCGGCGATTCCTTGGATGCCGGTTCTATCAGTTCGACACGGTAATCACCATTGCGCATAAAAGAGATATTCACATCTCGGACGTCATCATACATAACATCCTTCTCAACAGTAAATCCCAGCTTCCTGAACGATTCCTCGGAACGGGCAAGCCGCTTAACAAGATATCCGATGTGATGGACCTTCATCAATCAGATTCTCGCCGCTATAATATCGACCATGGCTCCGACATTCTTCATGGAAGTCGTCTCGCCCATGGAAAACTTAATTCCGAATGCCCTCTCAACTGCAACGATGAGATTGATATGCTCGAGAGAATCCCAGTCCTCGATATCATCAGCCGTGGTGTCGTCATTCACAATGATATCCTCATCATCAAAAACATCCTGAAAGACCTCATTGAGCTTAACGTAGATCTCTTCTCTTGTCATATTCTCCTCCTGCCCTTACGGGTTAACATTTATATATCTGTTCGTCCTGACATAACCTTCCGATATATCAAGCTCATATGTACGGTTGCCTTCGCCGTCCTCTTCCACAAGAGTGAATCCCCGGTCGGCAAAAAAATCCTTAACCATCTTATTCTTCGCCGTAGGATAGTAATGACCTACTATCGTTGAAGCACCTCTCCTGATGCACTCGGCGGCGAACTCATCCATCATAGCACATTCCATGTCCCGTTTTAAGACTCTGCAGCTCATAAGCCACAAGTCTATATCGGCAATTTTGCCGTCAATATGCCCAAAAGCAACCGATACGACGCCGTTATCGCCAAACTTATCAATGAGTTTGCCGTATAATGTCACATAATCCGGATTAGCAGCAATCTGTTCAATCTCCGCGAGCGAACATCTTCTGGTCGTCAGATTGAACTGATTGCTCTTATTTGTCAGTTCCGCTATCCTTGCCATGTACATCGGCGCGAAAGGCTTGATCTCTCCGGTCATCTCAAGTGACTTCAGATACTCACCGTAGTCGGCAAAGCTGCTCATTGTCTGCTTGCGCTCAATATTTGCCTTGTACATCTCGTTGCGCTTCAGATCTTCGTCGGATATTCCGGTAACCTCAAAGAATCCGTTGGAATCTATGACGTCAATATATGTCTCCGGGCTCCCCAACTCCGGAACAGTGGAGTTTTTTACGCTGTCCCTTACTATTGCCCTCTCGGCGGGGTTATCATCAATAAATACGAGCGAATCAACGCCAATGTTGATCTCATCTGCCGTCTCTATGAGATTCCTGTCTTTATTCTCCCAGTTGGCTTTGATAACTAAGAAATCATCGGGCTTAAGCACCGAATCGGGTCTGTTAAGGCCGGCAAGCGCATTCTCGATATCGTTCTTGGAATTGACAGTAAGCAATACTCCCAGGTCCTTATGAGCCTTCACATATTCCTGGAATTCACTGTAAAGCTCTGATACGGCATCCTCCTTACCGATCTTGATATTCTCAGGGCCGTCATCTCCTACGACTCCGCCCCACAAGGTGTTATCAAGGTCTAATGTCAGCGCTTTCTTATTCTTGCCGTAGATTGCTTTGATTATATGCGACAGAGAGAAAGCAAAATCAGGGATAGCTGACACAGCCATAGCATACTTATATCTGTACCAGTCAGCAAGATCAGCCCACTTCTTGATACCGTATACCGATGCCTGATAATTGGCATCGTGTATGTAGAAAGACTCATGCTCCCGGGCATATTCATAAAACTTCTGATTAAGCCTGTTCACAAAGTTGAGACGGCCGTGAATATCAGACACATCCGAATTGCCCATGAGCCTGTAGAAAGGCTGCTCCATGTTATTCTGTATGATCGTGCAGTGGTACTTCCCGGATACCGATTCCCATGCCTGCCTGAACCTGTCAAATTCCGCCTGTGCCAGTTCCTCAATATCCGCTTCCGTATCTCTCACCGTCGGCCAGTTGTTTATATTGCGAGAAGTCGTGTGGAAATACACAAGATCCGGCTCGAAGCTGTCGAGTTCCTCATTGCCGAAGACGGCATCCTCCCAGAACTTGTTATACTCGGATTCGTAGAATACCGGCTTGATCCCATAGTCGAGCAGGAACAGTTCAAGCATAAGAACTATGTCTGCTGTTGTAGATCCGCCGAGAACAGCAATCTTCTTCTCGGTATATTTCACATCTTCACGTGCCAGCAGCTGCTTCCTGATGGATTTCTTCTTGCGCAGGATATAATCTGAGTCAAAAGGATACTGAAGTTCCGGCATAATTCCTCCGATATGTTTACTTTCTCAATTTGTTATTTTATCACATATCGCATCAACCTGTTTACAATACTGTAACGGTGATGATCATACTATCCCCGTTAATTCATCGATTGCCTTCAATACCGGTACTGCAAACTTCCTGTCGCCGGAGAGTCCGGGGCTTATATCAAGTATTCCTTGCGTAATCCCTGAACATTCTTTGATTATGATGTATATTCATCGTATTCAGGACAGAATCAAGAACGCATCCCGAAATATTGGAACAATGATCGGCAACCCTCTCGAGATTAGTCAGAATGTCGGACCATACAAAACCGGCTTCCACAGAACATTCTCTTCTTTGCAGGCGCAATATATGTTTAGTTCTCAAAGACTCTTTGAGCTCATCCACTACCTGCTCTAACGGTTCTGTCCTTTTGGCTGATTCCAGATTACCGTCCTTCAGAGCTACGTAGGATAGATCCAATATCTCCTCAAGCTCTTGTAAAATTTGTGTAATGTCCGAAGCGGAAAAACAGACAGCAAGGCTCCTGCCGGGATAAATATATCAGATCAATTGCTGTCCGCTTATCATCAGCTTGAACTGAAGGCCGAGCTTTTCTGCCGCCTTTCGGCATAAGATCATACGCTGAAGGAATATCTCAAAATAATCCACTACAGCATTACCTGATGAGAATGTAACCAAGTGGGCTTTCAACGCTTCTTTTGAGCGCATCTGTCTCTCCAACTGGCTGAAGAAGCATCACCTGGAATACTTCACCGGCTACAGCATCCCGGAGGATCCCGCCGGTCAGTATCTGGATCCGGCATCCTGGAAATGCGCCATGATCTGGTCAGCCTATATGGGACTGCCGCTCTCGCTGGAAGGGGTCGGAGCCGTCTTGAAGCTGCCGGATCAAAAGCTGAAGGAAGGCAAAGACCTGATCCGCTACTTCTGCAGCCCCTGCAAGCCAACCAAAAGCAATGGCGGACACACCCGGAACCTTCCGGAACATGACCCGAAGAAATGGACACGCTTCAAATACTATAATAAACATAACGTGGAAGTAGAAATGGCAATACAGAAGCCTCTGTCGAAATACCCTATCCCGGACTTCATCTGGGATGAATATCACCTCGATCAGGAGATCAATGACAGAGGCATCACCCTGGATATGAATGTGGTGGAGAACGCCTTCGCCTTTGATGATCGTTCAAAGGCTACCCTCTCAGAAACCATGCAGAATATCACCGGCGTAGAGAATCCGAACAGTGTGATGCAGATGAAGGCCTGGCTCTCTGAGAACGGTGTGGAAGCAGAATCCCTCGGAAAGAAGGATGTGGCAAAGCTGATTGATGATACTGACGGCCAGGTAGAAGAAGCCCTCCGGCTCCGCCTGCAGCTGGCAAAATCCTCCGTGAAGAAATACCAGGTCATGCAAATGCTGTCTGCAAAGACGGCAGAGCTCATGGCATGTTCCAGTTCTATGGAGCCAACCGCTCCGGCAGATGGGCAGATCTCCGGACTGGTTGCCAGATATCCTACTCCGCGCCGACGGCTACGAGACAGATTGGTATCGCAAGGACTAAGCTTTAACTAATTTTTAGAATCCTACACCCTTTTTTAGTCAAGAAGGATCCCCGAAATACAAGCTTTCTGGGATCCTTCTTGACTTCACAACCACTTTTCTTTGACTAATTCCTTGACTAAAAACTGACTTCCTTGACTAAATCTACTGGATAAGGAACCATTCTGCGTGAACTGCACTGCCGCGGACATCCACTATTCCCTCTTTTTTCATTTTTTGGAGAAGGTTTGAGAGTTTCTTATATTGTTTCTCTTCAGTAAGAACATCCGGGAATGCATGCTTAACCGCCTCATAGATGTCTGCCTTCTTTAAAGGCCCATTTCGCAATGCGGATATGATCAGTTCTTTTAATATTTTCTCGTCCAGACCTTTATTTCTTACATACCCAGCTTTATCGCCGACGGCTTCTGCAATTTTATAGGATACATATAATGCCGGATATCGTCCTTCAACCAAGCCGCTCTTCCTAAGTATTTTATAGTCATCCTTGGATATAGTCTTCCTCTTTTGTACCTGATCAAGCAAAAATACTGTCTTCAAATCCAAGCTTCCATTGGAATGGAGCAGTCGCGTATAGTTCTTATCAAGAACCTTCCCGAAAACTGTAACGCTCACTCGGTTCACTACATCCAAATCATACGACGGCAGCGGGAAGCATCTCGCCTTCTGGATATTATAGATCATCGGGATGCCCATGGAATTCGTATCAATCATATACATGTTTACCATTGCATTACAAAGAAAGGCATTCCGATAATAAGGTGGCTTATAGCCCGGCTCCAACGCTTTCTCAATGGTCTCCGGTATAAAGGAACCCTCATTTATAAAAACGAGATGATCCTCAAATTCTTCAACATTGATTTTTCCATGCCGTCTGTAATCTGAATGAGCTATACAGTTGTTGATAATTTCTTTGACGAGATCTGCATCGTATTGCTGAACTTCTTCCGGGAAAAGTGTCTGCTGCTCTGCGATATACCTATACTTTTCATTTCTGATCTTGGCATACACTTTATCCACTGCAAGCAGAAATGGCATATCGAAATGTTCATATGCTTTCACTGTCTTGTCAGCGTTATAGAGCGTCCAGGTAATCCTCGGTGTAAAACCATCAAAATAGAACGCGGATTCCTTCTTTCCAAGAAGAAGGAGCGCTGTTCTCGTAATCTTACCCTTGAAACAAATCCCGGCCTTGTTTAATACTTCAATATCAGAAAGTCCCGACAGTATTTCTTTGGCCTGTCTTCGGTTTTCCTGTTTCTGCGAAAACATTTTTCTCGCATATGCAACCGCTTCAGGATCCAAATCATCTATAGTCGCATCCTTCACAATTTCTTTTGACCAATCCATACCAACCTGACTACGGATTAAATCTACCTTATTCATCGGAAGCGGTACCAGAGATTCATGTTCCCTTGCCCATGCCGCTCCGTTCCACGTCGTTGGAATCCCAGGTATAGCAGGCGGTATCTGGAAAGCCACAATCCGGCACTTCTCCATCGTCAGCTCATAAATATCGAGAAATGTCAGCCTTTCATTTGTACCAGTTGTAATCTCTTTTTTCAAAGATTGAAGATTACCACTCTTACGATAATCTGTTCCCTTGAATTCTCCTTTATTGGTAATGCCAAATATAAGCCAGCCCTCAGACTTGCCTCTGATATTTGCTTCATTTCCAAGCGCGGAGAAATACTTGCCAATATCTTTGAATGAATAGCTGTTGTTTGCCTCTTTGAACTCAACCACCTCTGTTTCAAAGTCCTTCAGCATCTCATGTATTTTCTCTTTTAATTCAGCTTCTGTATATATCAAGGATGATCACCTCCATTCCACAGTTATTTCTTCTTATCGTACAAGTCCAGATAATACTCGTTATTAAGGATCTTCACTTCGATTGTCGTGTCCGGTTTGCGTTGGGACAAGAGGCACACCGTCTCAACGTCATCTGTCCAGGGGAACATATCAACCGGCACGGCCTTGACCGCTTCGTAACCGCAGGATTCATATATTTCGAGATCTCTGGCAAGTGTCTCGGGATTGCACGATATATATACGATCCTCGTGGGAGCGATCTTTGCCGCCGCCTTGATGAATCTGTGCGTTGATCCGGAACGCGGCGGATCCATGATCACAGTATCATAACGGGGAGCGTCTCCGAATGCTGCCAGTTCCTCTATAAATTCAGTTGCATCAGCCGCGATAAAGTCAACATTCTTACACTTGTTGATCCTGGCGTTATGCACGGCATCGGACACGGCACGCGGATTTATCTCGACGCCCGTAACATGTGAACAGAGATCTGATACACACAGAGATATCGTCCCGATCCCGCAGTAACAATCCAATACGCTGTCTTCCCGCCCAATGTCTGCCAGGCTCATCGCCACCGAGTACAGCCTGTCAGTCTGAGCGGTATTCACCTGAAGGAAGGAATCCGGAGATACTCTGAACCTTTTGCCGAGTATCACTTCATCTATATGCCCGGGGCCGTATTCAACTCGTGACCTGCTGCCAAGGATCATGGAATCAGTGCGCTCATTTACATTAAGAACAATTGAAGTAATCTCCGGATGAAGTCTCAAAAGCTCATTAATGAATTCCTTCTTACCCTTGAAATATTTATTACCCAGAATGATCACGGCCATTATCTGGCCCGTCTCCTCCGAGATCCGGACCAGAACTCTCCGAAGAAGTCCCTTACAGGACCGCTCATCATATATCGGGATCTTATGGTCGATGGCGATCTTCTCAACCGAATTGATTATCGCCTGCGCCTTCTTATTCTCGATAAGGCACTTCCTGTGTTCGGTAATTCTGTGTGAACCGGGCTCATATGTCCCGTGTATGACCCTGCCGCCCCGTATCCTCTTGAAAGCGGAATGTACCTTGTTGCGGTAATAGTAAGGCTCATCGCATGGTACGATATTGTCGACCGGGCAGAAAGGGCCGATCAACTTATTGACGAGGTCCTGCTTAAGCCCCAGCTGATACTCATACGGCCGCCCTATATAGCTGCAGCCCCCACATTTGCCCGATACCTCACACTTAGCCATTTGCCGATCTTAAAGCACTCTCAACCGTGTAGCGGAGCAATACAGATGTTGTAACCGTGCCGACTCCGCCGGGAACAGGCGTGATAGCTTCTGTCTTAGGAGCCACGTTCTCATAGTCGATATCGCCGCAAAGCTTGCCTTCTTCGTTCGTATCCATTCCTACGTCGATTATTATCTGCCCTTCACCTGTCATGCCGGCCTTGATCATCCCGGCCTTGCCTGCTGCCGCCACGATAATGTCAGCCCTCTTAAGCTCGGAAGCAAGGTCTGCCGTTTTGGTATGGCACACGGTAACAGTGGCATCTTCGGATATGAGCAGCAGCGATACAGGCCTGCCGATAACAAGGCTCCTTCCGACCACCGTCACCCTCTTACCCGCTGTGGGTATCTTATAATAATGGAGGATCTCGATGACAGCTTGGGCAGTACAGGGCGCGAACACATTCTTTTTGCCTGAATAAAGTGCCGCCTGATTGACATAGCCCATTCCGTCGATATCCTTACCGGGATCGATCGTTCTCTTCATGTACTCATCCGACAGGTGTTTGGGAAGCGGCCGGAACATGAGTATTCCGTGAACATTGCTGTCACCGTTAACCCTGTCAAAAAGACTGTTCAACTCTTCCTGCGTGCAATTACCGTCAAGCTCATGGACCTCATAATCGACACCTGCATTGTCAAAGCGCTTGATGATCCCTCTCTCGTATGCGACATCGTCAGGTCTTGCCCCGACTCTTATTACTGCAAGCTTGGGGTTGATTCCCTTCTCCCTGAGTAATCTTACCTTGTTCGATGCGTCTTCTGTTATACAGTCAGCAACTGCCTTTCCGCGAAGTTCAATCATATATGTATATATCTCCAGTCTGTTATTATAATCGCCTGTCAGGCGGGTGAACCTCCGAGACTCTCGGCAATGATATCATAAACATCATCGCATTTGTCTGTTATCGAGTGAAGTAATTCAATGCTCCGCTCATTGAGCGACTCGGCATAATCCCTGTCGGCCATGAGCTTTGTATTGATATAGATATTCATGACCGCACCCTTAGCAGCTGCGGAGATAAGTGCAGCTGCACATCCCACATCGCTTATTGCAAGTCTTGAACCCTTTGTCCCGAGTTCCGTCACGAGATCCGAACAATCAGACAGCGTCTCCAGGATTGCATAAGGCGTAGCAGCTGCAGCCTTGAGAGCGTCCTCCAGTATCACATCCCTGCCGGGATTGTCCTTTGAAATGGAATAGGCCTTTGCAAGCGGCTCGAAAGCCTCGGCATCCTTATCAACCAGTTCCAGGAGCCTTCCGCGGAGAGCTTCACCCTGCTCCAGGATCGTCTCTATATCCTGCTGGTATTGGGCATATTTCTTCTTGCCCGTTGTCAGGTTGGCAACCATACTGCAGAGCGCAACGCCGACTGCCCCTGCGAGACTTGATGCTCCGCCGCCTCCCGGAGTAGGTGCACTGCTTGCCAGTTCTTCCAGAAATCCTCTGATATCGTTATTCATAATTCCCCTCCAATGTTAAAAAGACTGCTCAATTATATCTGAACAGTCTTTGATATTCTATATTTACCTTATCAGTCGTTTGATCCTTCGTATCTTCAATATGTCAAGCCTGCTGTACAGCACTCTTCCCTTGGACATCGACGCGTGGATAACCTGTCCTCCTCCGGAATAGATCGCACAGTGTCCGCAGTAGCCGCCGTAATCGTAGCAGACAACATCACCCAGCTTGATATCACTTCTGGAGACGGCAACGCCATAGCTGTTGCATATCTTATTGGCGCCGTGATATACGTAGATACCGATCTGTGCATAGCAATACTTAACAAGTCCGGAGCAGTCAACGCCCTTCTTGGAACATCCACCGAAAACATATCTTACACCGAGCATAGATGCTGCTATATTTACGATACTCTCTCCGTTCTTACCGGTAATCTTGGGAAGCTTATTAACGTTGCCCGTACCACTCGAACTGCGGCTGCTACTGCTCCTGCTGCTTGACGGCCTCTTGGTTGCCGTAGGACGCGGCGTAGGCGTAGGTGTAGGCGTAGGGGGTGCTTTCCTCGTTGTGAAAGACTTATAAACATAACCCGTAGTGCCGTCCCTTGTCTCGACCTTGTACCACTTATCAGCATAAGCTATAACGTGGAGTCTCTCTTCGTCATGCAGCGTCTTGAGCATCTTGCTTCTTGTGGAAGCCTCCTTACGGAGAACAAGACTGTCAGTATCGACCCAGACATAAAGGTTCGTCCTTACCCATACCATCTCATCGGTGATGAGAGATGAGAGAATAAAACCTTCCTTACCGTCCTTTGTCTTAACCTTGGACCATGTATCACCGATACCGATCCTCGTAACACCCTCACCGACGCTCATCCTCTGAAGAGTCTTCTTCGTCGTATCGGGGTATTCCTTAAGGCTCGTTACATTCTTAACATAGTACTGGGTGGAATCAGCAGCGAAATACTGGGGATCGAGAAGCTCGATCGGCTGGCTGTCCTCATCGAATTCCTGATATACCGTATACTTCGGAATATCTGAATAAGTACCGGGATCCTCATCAAGGATGTTGGAATCCGATTCATCAAGGATATCGGATCCGTCGTCATCAGGATTGTAGCTGTCGATCATCTCGCCCTCGTCAGTAATGGCGAAATCCTCGAGCTCTACATCATCGCCCTCGATAAACTCCTCGTATTCTTCATTGACACCGAAAGCAACCTTATATGCGTTCGATACGGCAAGCGCAGGTCTGATCCCGGCTCTGACACCGATCGGCAACGTCAATATCGGTACCGCCACGGCCGCACCGACAATAAGAGCTAATATGTGTTGCTTCCTGTTATGTTTAAAAATCATAATTCCTTCTTTTGTATAGACAATACCTGTCCATATTGGGCATATTTTACAACATTTTCCGACAAATGTCCCCTCCTCAAATGGGGCAATTGTGTAACAAGGTGATTTTGAAGAGATTACACTATTAATGTATAATCTTTCTTATGTTGCTGGTTTATTATCTGGTATTTGTAAATAGTGCCGCTTTCGCGCTGTATGGCATAGACAAGCACAAAGCCGTGAAAGGCAAGTGGCGCATACCCGAGAGAACGTTGATATTCATAGCAGTTATCGGCGGCTCACTTGGCGCGCTTGCCGGAATGCTCATATGGCATCACAAGACACGCAAGAAGAAGTTCTATATAACTGTTCCCGTATTTACCGCACTGCTTGCGGCAGCAATCTGCTTCTGCCTGTATCAGAACTACCATCTGACCGTGTCAGAATATGAAGCTGATATCGGACTGGGACGCGAGATAAGGATAGTTCAGATTTCCGATCTCCATAACCAGTTTTTTGGATTTGATCAGCATGTTCTTCTCGGCAGGATCAGAGAGCTTAAGCCTGATATTATCGCCGTAACAGGTGATGCCGTTGATTCAAGGCATACCTCTTATTCCATCGCGAAAGATTTTTTTGAGGGAGCTGTTGATATCGCTCCCGTGTATTACATAACAGGCAATCATGAAGCCAGGCTGACAGGCGAACGGTTTGACAGATTCCTGGAGGAAATTGAGTCGATCGGGGTTGTCCTTCTTGATGATACCTATATCAACTGCGGTGACTATATTCTTGCAGGTGTTGCCGACAGTTCGTGCTTTGACTTCAGAGCATACGGACGCTTTGACGACGCCAAGCCTGTCATTATGCTGGCGCATGATCCTCTGTTCAAGGATCTGTACCTGAATCTTGGTGCTGATCTTGTACTGACCGGTCATGTTCACGGAGGTCAGATAATAATTCCGGGAAAGGGCGGTCTGCTCTCTCCTGATTTTACTTTCTTCCCGGAATACTATGGCGGCATTTATGATGCCGGCAACATGAAGATGATAGTAAGCCGCGGACTGGGCAACAGCATTCTTCCGGTGAGGATCAACAATTATCCGGAGATCGTCAATATCGTGGTTAAGTAAGATACAGGGGATGCCTCTTCGTGAAGCTAATCACTTTTGAGGCAGCCCCTGCTTGATGTCAGTTATTCCTATTACGGTATTTTAAGGGTTCGTACAAACACCGTTTGAATCAAATTATTCGCATGTTTTGCCAAGGACAACATAATAAAGGCGGGGCGCCCGAATTAGGCAACCCCGCTCATAGAAACCGTAAATCCGTAACTATATCAGATTAACTTGTCAGTCCGCATTCTCTGTCTTTGCATCAAGGACTTCATCGATCTCTCTGACTTCCTCAAGATAATCATTCTTGAACATTCCGGCATTTGGAGATTCAGGATCGTACTCCTCACCTGTGATAAGCTTTGCATTCTCAGGGATAACAGGAACTGCCGTAATATTGCGGTGCGCCTTGAGACCTGTACCTGCAGGGATAAGTGAACCGATGATAACATTCTCCTTGAGACCGATGAGGGGATCAACCTTACCCTTAACAGCGGCATCAGTAAGAACTCTTGCTGTCTCCTGGAAGGATGCGGCTGACAGGAAGGAATCAGTTGCGAGAGCTGCCTTGGTAACACCGAGGAGCTGACGCTTGCCTACTGCCGGAGCCTTACCCTCTGCCTCGCACTTCTTGTTTGCAGCGAGGAAGTCGAACCAGTCTACAGTTGTACCTGTCATGAATCCCGTGTCGCCGGGGTTCTCGATCTTGACACGTCTCATCATCTGTCTTGTGATGATCTCGATGTGCTTATCGTTGATGTTAACACCACCGTTCTTATAAACCTTGGATACTTCGCTCACGATGTACTTCTGTACACCACGGATATCCTTGATCTTGAGGATCTTGCCGGGGTTAACGTTACCGTCTGTAAGAGCCTGTCCTGCTTCAACATGCTGTCCCTCACTTACCGTGATGGTAGAGTGGAGCGGGATCGCATAGCGGACTTCCGTCATGGGCTCACCCTTATCGTTTGTCCTGATCTCATCAGCATCCTCGCCTGTAAGAACAGCGCGTACGATGATATCTCTCTTGCCCTTCTCACCAGTCTCGATGGATACGACACCGTCGATCTGTGAGATAACAGCCTCACCCTTAGGAGTACGTGCCTCGAACAACTCTTCGACACGGGGGAGACCCTGTGTGATATCGTCGCCTGAAGCGATACCGCCGGAGTGGAAGGTTCTCATTGTCAGCTGCGTACCGGGCTCACCGATGGACTGTGCAGCCATGATACCTACTGCCTCGCCTGCGGAAGCAGGAGCTGCAGTAGCAAGGTTGATACCGTAGCACTTAGCGCAGACACCATGTCTGGACTGGCAGTCAAATACCGATCTGATCTTGATCTTACCGATAGCCTCGATCTCGGATACGCTCTTGCCTTCTTCTCTTGCCTTCTCCTGTGCCTCTTTGACGACACTCTCGATCTTCTTGGCCATTGTGGAAGAGATAAGCTCATTACCCTTGACCATTACTTCGCCCGTAAGAGGATTGATGATGTCACATCCTACTGCGGCATATCTGCCGTAAAGACGGTCCTTAAGTGACTTGATAACATCCTTCTTGTTATTAGCGATAGTAGCGATCTCTCTTACCCATGTGAAGTCTGTCGTACCGCAGTCATCCTCAGTGATGACAACTTCCTGTGATACATCAACAAGTCTTCTGGTGAGGTAACCGGAGTCAGCCGTCTTGATAGCCGTATCGGACAGAGCCTTACGTGCACCGTGTGAAGAGATGAAGAAGTCGATAACGTTCATGCCTTCACGGAGGTTAGACTTGATAGGGATCTCGATGATGTTACCTGATGTATCGTTCATGAGACCTCTCATACCTGCGAGCTGCTTGATCTGGTTAGCATTACCACGGGCACCGGAGTCTGACATCATCTTGATAGGGTTATATGCATCCAGGTTAGCCATGAGAGCCTTTGTGATGTCATCCGTCGCCTTCTCCCATACCTTGATAACTTCTCTGTGACGGTCTGATTCCTTGAGGAAACCTTTCTGGTAACCTGCAGCGATCTTATCAACCTTAGCGTCTGCTTCCTTGATCATCTTCTCCTTGATATCAGGGATGATCATGTCCTCGATACCGATGGAGATACCGCTTATTGTTGAATACTTGTAGCCGAGGCCCTTAGCATCATCGAGGAATACCGTAGTTCTCTCCGTTCCGTGAACGGCAATGCAGCGTGAGATGATATCTTCAAGCTGCTTCTTGCCTACGAGGAAATCACACTCGAGAACGAGGTCATTGCCCTCAACTGCTCTGTCAACATAGCCGAGGTCCTGAGGAACGATCTCGTTGAAAATAAATCTTCCGAGTGTTGACTCAACAAGGCCTGTCTTGGCCTCGCCGTTAACTTCTCTCGTTACGCGGACCTTAATGACAGCGTGAAGGTCAAGCTGGTGCTCACCGTAAGCCATGAAAGCTTCCTCAAGTGATGAGAATACCATTCCCTCACCCTTAACGCCGTCGCGCTGCATTGTAAGATAGTAGCAGCCGAGGATCATATCCTGTGTAGGAACCGTGACCGGCTTACCGTCCTGAGGCTTCAGGAGGTTATTTGTGGACAGCATGAGGAATCTTGCCTCTGCCTGTGCTTCTGCTGACAAAGGTACGTGAACAGCCATCTGGTCACCGTCGAAGTCAGCGTTGAAAGCTGTACATACGAGAGGATGGAGCTTGATGGCACGGCCCTCAACAAGGATAGGCTCGAAAGCCTGGATACCGAGTCTGTGAAGCGTAGGAGCACGGTTCAGGAGAACGGGGTGGTCCTTGATGATGTCTTCGAGGATATCCCATACCTTCGGGTCTGCTCTGTCAACGAGCTTACGTGCTGTCTTGATATTGAGCTTCTCGTTGAGCTCAACGAGCTTCTTGATGACGAAGGGCTTGAACAGCTCCAGAGCCATCTCCTTAGGGAGACCGCACTGATGCATCTTGAGCTCAGGTCCTACGATGATAACAGAACGTCCTGAATAGTCGACACGCTTACCGAGCAGGTTCTGTCTGAATCTTCCCTGCTTACCCTTGAGCATGTCCGTAAGTGACTTCAGCTGTCTGTTGCTCGTAGCAGATGTGGAGCCTGTTACGGCTCTTCCTCTTCTGCCGTTATCGATGAGAGAGTCAACAGCCTCCTGAAGCATTCTCTTCTCGTTCCTTACGATGATGTCAGGAGCGCCGAGCTCGAGAAGCTTTCTGAGACGGTTATTTCTGTTGATAACTCTTCTGTAAAGGTCATTAAGGTCAGATGTTGCATATCTGCCGCCATCCAGAGGTACCATAGGACGGAGCTCCGGAGGAAGTACCGGGAGTACATCCAGGATCATCCATTCAGGCTTGTTGCCGGATGCCTTGAAGGCCTCGACGACCTCAAGTCTCTTGATGATCTTCGCCTTCTTCTGTACGCTTCCGGATACTACTTCACGCTCTTCGTTGAGCTGCTCTGACAATTCGTCGAGATTAACTTCCCTGAGCATGATCTTGACGGCTTCAGCACCCATTCTTGCATCGAAATTGCTCTTGCCGAATCTGGAGCACAGGTCTCTGTACTGAACTTCATCGATGATATCGCCGCGGCTGATCTCATCAGATGCAGTACCGGGATCGAGAACGAGATATGCAGCATAGTAGAGGACCTTTTCGAGCTTCTTGGGAGGGATGTCGAGGAGAATGCTCATACGGCTCGGGATGCCCTTGAAGTACCACAGGTGTGATACGGGGGTAGCGAGCTCGATGTGACCCATTCTCTCACGGCGTACGGTGTTCTTTGTAACCTCAACGCCGCACTTGTCGCAGATCATACCCTTGAATCTGATCTTCTTGTACTTACCGCAGTGGCACTCCCATGACTTTGTGGGGCCAAAGATCTTCTCACAGAAGAGACCGTCAGTCTCAGGCTTCTGTGTACGGTAGTTTATTGTCTCAGGCTTCTTGACCTCACCGTGTGACCATCCCTTGATGACCTCGGGTGAAGCGAGTCTGATGCTTATTTGAGTAAGATGATTTGTTTCGTTCATATATGAAGTCTCCTTCCAAGTTTATCCGATGGTCCGTTGATTACTCGTCAAAATCTCCGTCGGATGAACTGCCCTGCATATCTTCTTCAAGGATCGATCCTGTCTCGTCAACTTCTACGAAGCCCTGACTCAAGACATCGTCGGAAGGTGAATACTCACCGTCGAGTTCGATCCTCTTCTCTTCGTCAACCTCAACAAGTGTCTCACTTCCGTAGGACTTGCTGCTGACGACCTCACCGTTCTCCGGATCGGGGAAGACCCTGATATCGAGTGCCAATGACATGAGCTCTCTCTTGAGGACGTTGAATGATTCGGGGATTCCCGGATCAGGAACGTTCTTGCCTCTGATGATCGCATCATATGTCTTGGATCTTCCTTCGATATCGTCAGACTTGACTGTAAGGATCTCGGAAAGCGTATGAGCTGCACCGTATGCCTCGAGGGCCCAAACTTCCATCTCACCGAATCTCTGTCCGCCGAACTGGGCTTTACCGCCGAGAGGCTGCTGTGTAACGAGTGAGTAAGGACCTGTGGACCTTGCGTGCATCTTGTCGTCAACGAGGTGGTGGAGCTTCAGATAGTACATAACACCTACTGTTACTCTGTTCTCAAAGGGCTCACCGGTTCTGCCGTCATAGAGGACTGTCTTACCGTCACTGTCTATGCCTGCCTTCTCGAAAGCCTCCATGATGTCTGCCTCGTTAGCGCCGTCGAATACAGGTGTGGCGATCTTCCAGTTGAGTGCTCTTGCAGCTCTTCCGAGGTGAACCTCGAGGAGCTGACCGATGTTCATACGTGAAGGAACGCCCAAAGGATTGAGTACGATATCGAGTGTTGTTCCGTCAGGAAGGAAAGGCATATCCTCTTCAGGAAGTATTCTGGAGACGACACCCTTGTTACCGTGACGGCCTGCCATCTTATCGCCGACAGAGAGCTTCCTCTTCTGTGCGACATATACTCTGACGCGCATATTTACGCCGTTCTTCAGGTTCTTGTTCGTCTCTCTTGTTGATACAACAACGTCAACAACAACACCGGAACCGCCGTGAGGAACACGCTTGGAAGTATCCTTAACCTCTCTTGCCTTCTCACCGAAGATAGCCTTGTAGAGTCTCTCTTCTGCAGTCTGGTCAGTCTCACCCTTAGGTGATACCTTACCGACGAGGATGTCACCGTCCTTTACTTCAGCGCCGACCATGATGATGCCGCGCTCATCGAGCTTGGAAAGCGCATCATCACCGACATTAGGAACCTCACGTGTGATCTGCTCTGAACCGAGCTTAGCCGTCTCACGTGCTTCACACTCGTGCTCTTCGATATGGATAGATGTATAGACATCATCTCTCACTATTCTCTCGTTGACGAGAACGGCGTCCTCGTAGTTATAACCTTCCCATGTGGTAAATCCGATGAGAACGTTACGTCCTAATGCAAGCTCGCCGTTATCCGTGGAAGGACCGTCAGCGATTACGTCGCCGGCCTTGATCTTCTCGCCAACAGATACGATAGGTCTCTGGTTGATACATGTGCTCTGGTTGGATCTCTTGTACTTGGACAATGTATAAGTCTCGACAGATCCGTCCTTGGATGTGATCTCGATCCTGTTGGAAGCTACGAAGCTTACTACACCGTCCTTCCTTGCTACGGCACATACACCGGAGTCTTTGGCTGCGCGGTACTCCATACCGGTACCGATGATAGGTGCTTCCGGCTTGATGAGAGGTACTGCCTGACGCTGCATGTTGGAACCCATGAGGGCACGGTTAGCGTCGTCGTTGCCGAGGAACGGGATGAGTGACGTTGATACGGATACGAGCTGCTTAGGAGATACATCCATGTAATCAACGTCCTTGTGCTCCAACTGCAGGAACTGGTCGAGGTGACGGCAGACGATCCTGTCGTTCACAAAATGACCCTTCTCATCGAGAGGCTCGTTAGCCTGGGCGATGTTGTAGTTATCTTCCTCATCAGCTGTCATGTATCTTACTTCTTCAGTAACGACACCGTTCTCCTTATCGAATCTTCTGTAAGGAGTCTCAATGAAGCCGTACTCATTAACTCTTGCATAAGTGGCAAGTGAGGTGATAAGACCGATGTTCTGACCTTCAGGAGTCTCGATAGGGCACATTCTTCCGTAGTGTGTAGGGTTGATATCACGAACCTCGAAAGAAGCTCTGTCTCTTGAGATACCGCCGGGACCAAGTGCAGAGAGTCTTCTCTTGTGAGTAAGCTCTGCAAGAGGATTCTGCTGATCACCGAAAGCGGAGAGCTGTGAAGATCCGAAGAACTCTCTGAAAGAAGCTGTCAGAGGTCTCGTATTAACGAGCTGGACTGCCGTTACCTTATCATCCTCATTAGGGTTGATGCCTCCGATTTTCTCACGGATATTCTTCTCGACACGCGCCATACCCTGACGCATCTGGTTCTGAAGGAGCTCGCCTACGGAACGGATACGTCTGTTGCCCAGGTGGTCGATATTATCAAGGCTTCCTACACCGTGTCTCAGACCGATGTAATAAGAGATGAATGCATAAATATCATCAACAACGAGGTGTCTGGGCATGAGCTCAGCCTTCTTCTCCTCGAGGGCATACTTGAGTTCTGTCGCATATTCGGACTTCTTGTGGTTAGCTCTGATATCTTCAATGATGCCGCGGAGAACATCAGCTCTTACGCGCTCATTAACTGTCGTCGCATTGATGTCAAATCCCTTGAGATCCTTTGCGGCGAAGCTGGCACGGATAAACTTATCGCAGTCAACTCTGCCGTTGCCGATTACCTTGTGGGGGATCTCAGAGATAGTAACTGTATCACCGACCTTGCTGATCGGGTAGATAAGGCAGCTTGAGATACCTGCCTCCTCGACCTCGAGTGCCTTCTGCTGTGAGATGATCTCACCTTCGGCGATAAGAACCTCACCGTCAGGTGTTACTACATTCTCGGCAGCCTTATGTCCTGCGATTCTTGCGGACAGGGCGAGCTTCTTGTTGAGCTTATAGATACCGACCTTTGCAAGATCATATCTTCTGGGATCGAAGAAAAGGTTGTTAAGGTGTGTAGATGCTGCCTCAGCACTTACAGGCTCACCCGGACGGACCTTCCTGTAGAATTCCTCAAGAGCTGCATTCTTAGTTGTGATGTCATCTCTCTCAAATGTTCTCTGAATAGGCTCCTCATCACCGAAAGTAGCGATGATATCCTCATTTGACTCAAGACCAAGAGCCCTGAGTATGACTGTGAGAGGGAACTTACGTGAACGGTCAACCTTAACGTAAACAACGCCCTGCTCATCTTCTTCCAATTCAAACCACGCGCCTCTGTTAGGGATGATCTGTGATGTAAAAAGTCTCTCACCGAGCTTGCCCTTGGTCTGGCTGAAATAAGCTCCCGGAGATCTTACGATCTGGCTGATAACGACTCTCTCGGCACCGTTGATGATAAATGTACCATGTTCAGTCATGATGGGGAAATCACCTGCGTATGCATCCTGGTCCTGAATCGTACCCTTCTCCTTATTACGGAAACGAAGAGTAAAGTACAGAGGAGCTGCATAGTTAGCGTCATTCTTCTTGCACTTGTCGATGACGTCTTCCGGCGACAGATCCGATATCTCGCCTGCTTTCTTGTCTGATGCAGACTTCTCAGGATCAACTGCCTGAGCCGGATCGAACTTCTTGCCAAGGAAGTAAATCTCGTACATACCCTGGGAATCAGTTACCGGCGACATCTCGTCCAGTATCTGCTGCATTCCCTCATTGATAAACCATTCATAGGAATTCCTCTGGATATCGATGAGATTAGGTACCTCGATGACCTCGTTAATACGAGAATAAGACTGTCTCTCAGTCTTGCCCTGTTTGATGGGATGAACCATTATCAAATCACCTCTCATGATGCTTCGAGACTTGCGTCTCTTGCGGCTTAATTCTCAAAATGGCTTTATGACATACCACAAAAAGCCAGCATCGTCAAGTGCGATGGGCATAGTACCCCTTAACACAATACGACGCAATAAAAAATTATAGGCATCGTTTCAAGTTTTGTCAATATCAAATTTATTTGACGGTGTCATATCCCTCATTGCATGATGAATTACGATGTGCCGGTCTGTAGGCAAACTCCGCGTTACAAAAGCACAGAGGGCATCACCATGATACCCTCTGTGGAATTTTTGTAAAGTGTTCAGTTATCAGTAGAGCAGGAACTTGTTGAGCCCGACGTTGATAACTGTGCTGGGGTTGCCTGCCTTAAGCTCGGACTTCCAGCTCTCAAGGAGAGTGTCAGCGATATTATTCCTTACGGAAGCTCTCCATGCGGGCATTGAACTCTCGAAATAATATATCGTAACCTTTGTGCTGTCATCGGAATTGAGGATCATTGTATCTCCTGCCTTCCTGTCTGCTGCAAAGAGCCACTCGCCGAGAGCCTTGTCAGAAGCGCTCTGCTCAGCCTCCGGATCATCTGATGCCTCGTACTTGGAAGGTGTATCACCTGATACATAACCGGCACTTACGATCTCGTTAGTATCTGTGGTATTCTTACGGACTGCTGCTGCAAATGCTGCAGGATCCATGGGAGTTGCAATGATCTGTTCAGCCTGTGCACGTGCCTTGGCAAGACCTGAAGCAAGGACGTCTGCCGGTGTATCAACGCCTGTGTAATCAGGGTTGTCGATCGTAAGAGTCCTGTATGTTACAGTCGCGGTCTCATCAAGATTCATTGCAACAGGACATACAACGTATGTTCCGTTCTCGGCCTCGACCGTAACTGCCTTGCCTTTCACGGAATCAGCTCCGAAGATGGCATTGATAACGCCTTCTGCCTTGGAATATACATACTCTGCAGTATCCTTGGAGTAGCCTGTGATGAATGTGGGATCGACATTATCATCTGTGAAAGAAGCAAGTGCTGTCTCGTTGGCTGTCTTATCCTTCTCGAGGACCGTCTTGACTGCTTCCTTGAATGACTTGCCGCCGTTAACGGCATCCATTACCTCCTTTGCATCCGTCTTTGTCTGGTCAAGGTTCGTCATGTTGCCCTGATCGTCCATCTTGGCTGCAAAGAAGTAATAGTTGAAATCAGCCTTCTGATAAGCATTGGGATCGTTATCAAAAGCTGTCTGTATCTCGGCATCGCTCGGAACACATACGAACTGCTTCTTGTAGTTCTCGTACTCTCTTGCGGTGATCTCGTTCTGTGTGATCTTTTTGAAGTCGAAAGCATTGAAGCCCGTACCGTACATAGCCTGCATGTACTGGTTGAGGGAATCATAATTATACTTCTTTGCCTGATCCTTCATTACCTCAAGCTGCATCTCGGCATATCTTGCAGCGCCTAATTCAGGCTTGTTTGTGTCATTCTCATAAGCCCTTAATACGAGAGCTGTCTCCATCATCTCATCAGCCGCTGCCTTGTAGAGCGTCTCTCTCCATGTCTCTTCCGACTGGTCGCTGACCTTCTCGTCAAGTCTTTCTCTGTCGATCATTCCGTACATAGAGTACATGCTGAACATCTCGTTGAAATGATAATTTGCTTCCTGAACGGAATAATTCTTTACCGTCGTTGATGTACCGTCGGCTGCAGTCTCTATAACCTTGATTCCCGTGAGAGTTCTCTGGAGCAGGCCCGATGCATATACAAAGAATCCTGCAATGCAGATCACTATCAATGCGATGACCAAACCAAGCACAAGATTTGCCTTGGATTTTTTGGCTGAAGTCCTCTTCACCTTACCTGATGCCATGTGTTTATCCCTGCCTTTATTACAATTTACGCGCAAATTGGCATAATACCCGAACATTATAGTAGAGGTTTATTAATATTGCAAGAATTACAGAAGTTCATCCAGACTTTTGATGACACGGGGCATTCCCGGCGTCTCAAAATCCTTTCTGTTCATTCGCGTCCAGTCCACGAGGGCAAAATCAGCACCTGCATTCAGTGCGCACTGATAGTCGACTAACGCGTCTCCCACATAGATTATCCGGGACATATCGGTTATCCCCATCTTCTCTGCACTGTAAAAAAGCGGAGAAGGAGCGGGCTTGTGCTCCTTTGTATCTTCGAGAACCGTCTGCTGTTCGAACAGATAACCCATCCTTTTACATTCGATAGTGATGGCCAGAGACGTGCGTCTTTTGGATGTGACGATACCCTGCCTTACTCCCGCATCGTGAAGTCTTATAAGAGAATCCATTACTCCGGGAAACAGTTCAAGTTCGTCGTTACGAAGCATCTCCTCGTTGATCCTCAGATATGCGTCAAAAAGCTTCCGTGCAGTCTCCGGGTCATGATTATCGGCAAATGTGTCCATCAGCGGCTTGCCGATATATGACATCATGTCCTCATCGCTTCTGGAACACCCGCCCAGGACATCTTCATAAGCCAGGTGAAAGCATCTCATTATCAGAGGGATCGAATCCGTAAGCGTCCCGTCCAGGTCATAAAGCACCGCATCGTACTTACTGCTCATCGGCGTCTCCGTTTCCGGATTCGGTCACGGCCGGCGCCTCTTTATGGATCATGACCTTGGATATCCACCTGTCTTCCACGCGTAATACTTTAATATTAATATTCTTATAAGATACCGTCGGATGCTCGCGCTCTTCAGGGACCCTGTCGAGAAGCTGGATGACGAGACCTGCGATCGTATCGTATTCCTCAGCGTCGAGCTCCATGTCAAGGATATCTTCAAGATCGGACAATGTCGTATCACCTGCCACGATATAGTCACCGTTCGACAGCTTGATCAGGTTCTGCTCTTCATCATCGAACTCATCGGTAATGTTGCCGACGATCTCTTCCAGCATATCCTCTATCGTGCATATTCCCATCGTTCCGCCGTACTCATCAACAATGACCGCCATCTGCATGCCGCATGTCTTCATCTCGGCAAAAAGCGATGATATCTTACGTGTCTCGTGAACTATCAGCGGCTCTCTGATAAGCTTTCGAAGTTCGAAAGGCTTCCCCTCCGCGGGAGGCTCTATCCCGATGAGATCCTTAATGTGAAGTATTCCCTCTATGTCATCAATGTTCTCGCCGTACACCGGGATCCTCGTATATCTCTCTTCCCTTGCAACTCTCATTACCTCATCGAAAGGAGCGTCGACCGAAAGCGACACGATCTTCTTCCTGTGTGTCATTATCTCAGACACTTCCTTGTCGTTGAACTCGAAGATATTCTCGATCATCTCCTTCTCGGAATCCTCGATGTTGCCTGTCTCAGATCCCACATCGACCATCATCATTATCTCTTCTTCCGTGACCTCTTTATCGGTACTGTCAGGATCGATTCTGAGTATCTTCAATACTGCATTGGTGGATAATGTAAGAAATGCTATGAAAGGTTTTGCAATGACGCCGAAGAACCTGACAATGCCGGCTGAGGCAAAAGCCCATTTCTCGGGGTACTTCTGCGCAATGCGTTTGGGAACAAGTTCGCCGAAGATCAGTGAGAAATACGACAATATCAGCGTAATTACGATCGTGCACAGTGTGCTCATCCAGGAATACTTGCTCTCCGGGTCGATGAGAAGTGCAGCCTTATCCGCAAAACTCCCTGCCGCGAATGCTGAAGACAGGAAACCTGCAAAGGTTACTCCAACCTGTATCGTCGCAAGAAATCCGGACGGCTTATCGAGGAACCTGAGTATCTTCTTTGCCTTCTTATGACCATCCTCAGCCATCTTGCGGATCTTAGCATCATTGAGCGTAATGACAGCCATCTCCGTTCCCGAGAAGAATGCGTTGACAAAAATAAGGAAAACAACCAGAAGCAGCGCTATTACCGTCGGCATATCTCTTGATTACCTCATCTCATCCAGAAGTTTCTGGAGCGTAGTCCTTACGGCCTGCGGATCTGCCTTGCCCTTGAGTGACCTCATAGACTGTCCGACAAGGAACTGGAAGTTCTTCTCGGAGCCTGCAAGATACTCGGATACAGCCTTCTCATTGTTGGCTATAACCTCCTTGATAACAGGCTCGATCGCCGACAGGTCTGACACCTGGGCAAGTCCGTTATCCTTTACATATTGTTCGGGATCGACATTCTCCGCAAATACCTTCGCAAAGACCTCACGTCCTGTCTTACGGTTGATCTTGCCGTCATTTACCATCTTGATGATCTCACCCAGAGACTCAAATCTGAAGTTCATCTCCTCGGGTGTGATGTGGTTATCATTGCAGAGCTTCAGGAGATCAGTCATGACCCAGTTGGAAGCATCCTTAGGGGCGTTACAGATACTGCAAGTTGTCTCAAAGACCTTCACGAGTGTCGTAGAACCTGTAATGATCTCCGCATCGTATTCAGGGAGACCGAGCTGCTCGACATATCTCGTTCTCTTGGCATCCGCAAGCTCGGGGAGAGCCTCCTTGATCTGCCTGATGTATTCTTCGCTGATCTCAATGGGCATGAGATCGGGATCGGGGAAATACTTGTAATCCTGAGCATCCTCCTTGGATCTCATTGCATACGTGTACTCCTTCTCGTCGTCCCATCTTCTCGTCTCCTGGACAACCTTATCTCCCGCCTCGATAACGTCTATCTGACGCTCGCACTCATAATCTATCGCTCTTGCGATAGCCTTGAGAGATGCGATATTCTTCATCTCCGTTCTTGTTCCGAATTCCTTCTGACCTCTGGGTCTTACGGAGAGATTGACATCGGCACGCATGGAGCCTTCCTGCATCTTACAGTCAGACACGCCGAGATACTGCAGAGTGTCCCTGAGCTTCTCAAGATATGCGATTACTTCATCGGCGGACCTGAAATCAGGCTCGGATACGATCTCTATGAGGGGAACGCCGCAGCGGTTGAAATCAACCATTGTCTTGCCGGACAGAGGATCGTGAACGAGCTTGCCGGCATCCTCCTCCATGTGGATCTCGTGGATACCGATAGATTTGGATCCTGCTGATGTCTTGATATCAACATGGCCGTTGCGGCATATCGGATAGTAGAGCTGTGATATCTGATATGCTTTCGGGAGGTCAGGATAGAAGTAGTTCTTACGGTCGAACTTATTACGCCTCGTAATGTCGCAGTTCAGAGCCAGACCGGCCTTGACGGCGAATTCGACCACCTGTTTGTTGAGTGTGGGAAGTGTTCCCGGCATACCGGAGCACACCTCACAGACGTGCGTATTTGGAGCTCCTCCGAACTTTGTCGAGCAGGAGCAGAATATCTTAGATGCCGTTGACAGTTCGCAGTGAACTTCAAGGCCTATAACCATCTCATAATCTGTCATGTTCTTACACCTCTCTGGTAGTTTGCGGCAAAGCCCAGAATAGTCTGCTCATCATAATGCCTGCCGATTATCTGCATTCCCACGGGCATTCCTTCCTTATCGCTGCCGCATGGTACCGATATGGCGGGAAGTCCGACAATGTTGATGAGAACCGTGCAGATGTCTCCGAGATACATCTTAAGCGGATCCGACAGGCTCTCCCCTGCCTTAAGCGCAGTCGTAGGTGCAACCGGGCCTATCACGACATCATACTTCTCAAAAGCCTCATCGAAAGCCTTCTTGATAAGCGCCTTTGCCTGAAGCGCCTTGTTGTAGTACGCATCATAATAACCTGATGACAGCACGAAGTTCCCGAGCATGATCCTTCGCTTGACTTCCATGCCAAAGCCTTCGCTTCTGGATCTGATGTAAAGGTCCATCAGGTTGTCAACACCCTCAGGCCTGAATCCGTACTTGACACCGTCATACCTTGACAGGTTGGAACATGCTTCGGCACATGCGATGATATAGTATGTCGGGATGGCATATTCTATGATCGGCATGCTGAATTTCTCAACAGTCGCTCCGTTATCCTCGTAATACCTGACGGCCTCCATTACGCGCGCCTTGACATCCTCATCGATCCCCTCACTGAAATACTCTTCGGGAAGGCCTATCTTCCTGCCTCTGACATCGAAGGAAGCAGCCTTGACTACATCAACCTTCTCAGATATTGTCGAAGACTGATCACGGTCATCTACACCGCTGATAACATTGAAGAGAGCCGCACAATCAACAGCCGTTCTGCCTATGGGACCGATCTGGTCAAGAGACGAAGCGAAGGCAACAAGGCCGTATCTTGATACAGTGCCGTATGTGGGCTTAAGTCCCGTGACTCCGCAGAAAGAAGCCGGCTGTCTGATGGATCCGCCGGTATCGGAACCGAGGGATACAGGAGCCAGATTGGCCGCAACACACGCCGCCGATCCGCCCGAAGAGCCTCCGGGCACCCTGTTCGTTCCGTGAGGATTAACAGTGGGACCGTAGAAAGATGTCTCAGTCGTGGAACCCATCGCGAACTCGTCCATATTAGTCTTGCCGAGAATGACCATTCCCTCCGCCTTCAACTTCTTTACGACTGTCGCATCGTAAGGCGGGACGAAATTACTCAGCATCTTTGAGCCGCATGACGTTAGTGTTCCCTTGGTGCAGATGTTGTCCTTGACTGCAACGGGAACGCCTGCAAGTGCTCCTGTGAGCTCACCGCTCTTTATCTTCTCATCGATCAGCCTTGCCTGTTCAACGGCATCGTCTGATACGGTGATATATGAATTGTACTTGCAGTCTTCCGCCCTGATGGCGTCGATGTACACTTTTGTTACCTGCTCCGATGTGACATCACCGGCCTTGATGAGTCCTGCGAGAGTCAGTGCATCGGATCTTAAAATCTCTTCGTTCGTCATATTATTACTCCACCGTCTTCGGAACGAGGATCGCTCCGTCCTTTGTCTCAGCTGCATTAGCGAGGATCAGATCCTGCATATCACCGTTAGTGACAACATCCTCTCTCGTCACATTAGTCCTTCCGAAAGCATGGCTCAGTGGCTCAACACCTGCCGTATCGAGCTCACCCAGCTTATCGATATAACCGAGTATGCTCGCCAGCTCCGCTTGTGTTCTTTGTTCCTCATCGGGAGTAAGGCTGATCCGTCCCAGCTTCTCCAGATACTTGATCAGGTCAGATGTAATCTCCATTATTTATCCTCCGGTTCAATTGGCGGCTCAGATCTGTCTTCTTCGTCGTCATCGTTTAATTCTTCGTGATATCTGTATCGGTCATTGCCTCCGTGCATCTTCTTGAGCACCGTGGCAGTTATGATTATTATCGCTGCTATGAGAGCCACACCGCCGACAGACATTGCGATGATCGCAGCTGTTGAACGCACTGCATTGCCGCTGTCTCCCCCTTCCGGAGCAGGCGTTATCACCCCTCCGTCCGGCGCAGCCGTAATATCGGGCGTTGTTGTAATACCGGGAGTTGTAGGCTCAACATATCCCTCCGGAGTAGGTGTCGGTGATATGGGCTTAGCCGGTTCGTATGGCATATCCGTTCCGAACTGATATTTGCCTGATGCGATCTCAGCGTTGATCTCTTCTGACAGCATGGCAATGAGATCAGATTCGAGATCAGCATCCTGAAGTTCGGCAATTCCAACATATCCCACTACAAAGTATCCGAACTCCGGTGCATATATAACATCGATATCTCCCTCTTTACGGGAAGCATCGTATGCCCAGTTCTCAAAAGCTGATACTGTCTGACCTTTCTTGACGACAATATCATTTGTCTCCTTGCACACTCCCTGCGAATAGCTGTTCTCAGCTTCTGTCTTGAGCTTGTCAAGACTTCCTCCGGCGGCCTTCATAAGATCCTGTGCAAGTCCTTCCGATGTGGATTTTGCCTGCTCATCAGAAGTGGCCTCCGGTGCCTCGAAGAGTGCGTACCTTATATTGGGAGCCTTGCGCATCTCATCAGTTATATGGGATTGACAGTATTTCTGCGAGTACAGATCCGTAAGGTAATAATTCTCAAGGGTAGCCCTGAATATCTGCTCATCACAATGATCGCCGTAGTACAGCTTGAGGTACTGATCGAGCGTAACATTGCCTTCTGTTGCAGCGCTGCTGATGTTGCCTATCATCTCATCTATCTGCTTCTTTGTGTCATCGGAGAGGGTAAGTCCTTCCGCTCTGGCTTTGTCACAGATTATCTGGCTGCTCTGTATAGTCTTCTCTGCGTAGGAGATAAGGAAATCGCCGAAAGTAGCAAACTTTGTCGTGTCAACGTAAGGTGCCGACAGGTCGAGGAATCCCTCGGGCGTGCTGAAATAACCGCCGTAATACTGGGTGATCTCCACATATGCGTTGATGATGTAGAAGTTGGATTCAGCCAGCGGAACATCCGTGCCGTTAAACTTATACTGATGGTCGATGTAGTTCTTCAGCTGGCTTCCGTACACCTTGTCGAATGTAAGTGTCGTCAGGTCCAATTTGGTCTCGCTCGATGACGTAGCCGCCGTTGTCTCACCGGAAGAAGCATCTGTGGGAGCATCGATGTTGATCGTGCTCGTATCGGTGTTCTCGGCAGCCGCCGTTGTCTCCATTCCTGTTACGGCGGACGTCTCCGCAGAAGCTGAGCATCCTGCCAGATAAGATACCGCCATTCCGGCTGCGAGTATAACTGCCATTATTCTTTTTGTCTTCATTTGTGTCGTTCTCCTTATCTTTCGCCTTATCCTTCACCGCAGATCTGCGAATAGTCTTCCATCGCTGCGGCAATCGTGTCATCCATGTCGTAGTATTTATATTTGCCGAGCCTTCCGCCGAAGAATACTCCGCTGTCATCCGCCAGCTTCCTGTACTCGGCATAGAGGTTATTGTTCTTCTCATTGTTGAGCGGATAATACGGCTCATCACCTATCTTCCAGTCAGCGGGATACTCTCTCGTTATTACCGTTCCCTCACCCTTGCCAAACTCGAAATGCTTGTGTTCGATTATCCTGGTGTAAGGTGTCTCGGCATCCGTATAGTTCACCACCGCATTGCCCTGATAATCCTCCCTGTCAGCCAGGTACTCAGTCTCGAATCTCAAGCTCCTGTATTCAAGATTGCCGAGTTTGTAATCATAGTACTCATCGATCATTCCCGTATAGATGATCCTGTCTGCCAGTCCTTCGTAATCAGCCCTGTTCTTAAGGAAATCCACGCCGGTCCTGACTTCGATACCTTCAAGCATGTTGCCGATCCATTTGGTGTAGCCGCCGACAGGTATTCCCTGATACTTGTCGTTGAAGTAGTTGTTGTTGTAAGTAAGTCTTACCGGAAGCCTCTTGATGATGAATCCGGGGAGCTCGGTCGCCGGCCTTCCCCACTGCTTCTCGGTATATCCCTTAACGAGCTTGGAGTAGATATCCCTGCCGATCAGGGACATTGCCTGCTCCTCCAGATTCTTCGGGTCATCAGTACGGCACTCGGCTATCTGCTCGTCGAGCTTCGCTCTCGCCTCTTCAGGTGTGATGACGCCCCACATCTTGTTGAACGTATACATGTTGAACGGCAGCGAATATATCTCACCCTTGTAATTGGCAATAACAGTATTCGTGTACCTGTTGAATTCCGCGAATCTCTGCGCGAATCTCCACACCTCGTCATTATCTGTGTGAAAGATATGCGCTCCGTACTTATGCACGTTTATGCCATGAACCTCTTCGGTATAAACATTGCCACCGATATTATCTCTCCTGTCGATGACCAGACACTTCTTCCCTGCGTCGGCTGCGATCCTGGCGAAAGCGGCACCGTAAAGTCCCGCACCAACTATCAGAAAGTCAAAATCGCTCATATATCCTCCCGCGTACGCGTTAATTATAATCAAAACAAGCATATATTATATAACTAAAGGGACTCGCTGGCAAATGTAAAGCTCAACGCCGCTGTCCCGGGACAGGGCATTGAGCTTTCACGGGGGGTGGATTGAGTGACAGACAACATGACAAACCTGTTTACGCAAGATCTTAAGATTTTTGGTTCTTCACGGAATCCGTGGGATTGTTCCCAAAGGAACAGCACGATGTCGTTAAGTTAAGGAAAAGTTGATTTAATTGGCTGCGTACGCAGTAACTCTGTTCCGGTAATTTGTTTTTTCCTAAATTTCTTCGGAAGAAATGTCTCTTTTCTTCGGAAACGTCTATGTCATCGAGTTGTATGTGACCGGCAGATGGGTAAAGCTGCAGGCACCAATTAAATAGAGACCGGGACTGTCACCGCCCGGTCTCTCAAATCTTGTCTTGAGATAATCTCATAAACCGCGCTCACTCTGCGGCAGCATGCTCCCTGTTCCTGATATACCTGTCAACCGAGTCGGGATTATCCATTCCGAGAGCAACGGCGAATTCCGAATTGATCCTCTTGAGTGCATCATATAATATGCGCTCATCCTGCGCATTGAGCTTCTTGCCTTCACAGGCGAGCTTGTCCTTCTGCTTCTCGATCAGTGAGATCAGACTGACTATATCCTCCCTGCTTCCGTCGCTTACAATGCCGCTGAAGGTCTCCTTGCGCTCGTTCCTGTCATCCACCCACTTGACACTCTTAATGGGTATCCTGCTGATGATGGCCATCGCCTCTTCCTTTGAAATGACATGGTGGAACTTGGATACCTGTTCCTCATTGGAATACGGAACATAAACGACAGATGACTGGGGTGTAAACATTGGCTTAAGAACATAGTATTTGGAGGGGCGCTCACGGTAGAAACTTATGTCCCTGATATCCTCGATCTCGCAAACTCCGTTGCCGCCATATACGATAGCATCGCCTACTGCAAATCCCATATCGTTAACCTCACTCAAAAATAAATTGTAAAAAACTCTTGCAAAATTCTATCAATGGTATAAACTTACTGTTTACATTTTATCATCGGGGAGTATGCTTGTCTTGTGCACAATTTTTACAAAAAAAGGCTCAAAAGCCCCGTTTTTATTGATTTTTATCCAACCTGATATCACATATCCGCAAATAATATCGCTTATGCGATGTAGCCCTGCCGGCAGATAACAAGCATCTCTTGTCGCATACAAGTGACGCTTGTCTCTTTGGCTGATGAAGCTTTGTGAAAATAGAGTATAGGATTTCGCAAAGGAGATGCCAGATGGTTCCAAACTTAAGAGATCTGCGTAGAGCAAAGAAGATGAGTCAGAAGAAGCTCGCCGAGAAGATCGGTGTCACCCAGCAGGCTGTTCAGCAGTATGAGACGAACAAGATCGAACCGGATATCGAAGGGCTCAAGAGAATAGCAGATGCTCTTGAGGTATCTGTCGACCTGCTGATCGCTCATGAATCTCTCGGTAAGGCATCAGATCACGGCATAAGCGACGAGGAATTCATCGTGATAGAATCGTACCGCAAGCTCGGGGAATACGATAAACAAAGCATTATGAGGCTCATCAGAGGTCTGACGAAATAGCCTCACTGCAAAAATGAATCAAGGAAAGCGAACGGCTCGGGATCACTTATGAAATGCATTAGCTGATACTGGCAGTTAAGCGATACATTCTCCTCCCTGAGGATCCTTCTGCACTCTTCCTTATCCGCAAGGACAACTTCTATCTCCTCACTTGCCTCTTCAAACTGATCGGATACTGTTCCTGTGGCATATCCGTATACTGTGGCGGCAGATTCGTCAGTCATTCCGACAGACGTGAAGCAGCCCTTCTCGATCATCGGATCAACTTTTATCACAGACAGGTCAAGACCCGTCTCCTCCTTCATCTCGCGGATGGCCGTATCGTGATAGTCCTCACCGTTCTCGATGAGACCGGCGGGCAGCTCATAGATCCAGCTGTTGACGGGGTATCTGTACTGCCTGACGAGCACTACTTTGCCTTCGCAGAGAGCATAGACATTAACGGCGTCTGCCCGCGTTACGCAGCTGTTCATCTTGAGTCCTTCGACAGTCTCGGATCTGGAGGCGATGAGGTAGTGCGATTCGTATCCTTTCGCGTTGATCCCGTCAGCCTGATAGAGGTTGACGAATCTCTTATCCGTCAGCTTTGTCACTTTATTGATCGTTGCCATCTATATCTCCTGTCTCCCTGTAGTACGGGCAGATATTTTTGTATGTTCCGTCCGGCATCCTGAAGCCCTTCTCTATGACTCCGAGGCTCTTAAAACCAAGTCTCTCATACAGATGTCTTGCGCGGATATTATCTTCGACTACGGCATTGAACTGCAGTATCTTAAAGCCTGCTCTGCCGGCCTGCAAAAGACAGTCCTTAACGAGCCCGGCGCCTATGTGAAGTCCTCTGCTCTGCCTGCTTACGGCAAAACTTGCATTACCTATATGACCGCACCTTCCCACATTGTTGGGATGAAGGATATACAGTCCTTTGACGGCGCCGCTGATCTCGCAGACTCCGCAATAGGTCTGGGAAGCAAAAAAAGAAGATGCTTCCCCGTAGTTAAGTTCATCCTCTTGCGGAAAAGCATTGCCTTCAGACACAACCTCATTCCAAATATCCGTCATATCTTTGACGTCGCGTTCTTCGTATGCTCTTATCACTTAATATGCCTCTTTATCGTATAGATCCTGGATCCGTAATCCTGATAATAGCGAACATTATCATTCATTCCTACAGCCGCAAATGCCGAGCGGAGATGGACCCCGGCTTCCATTATAGCATTCCCGTACATAGTGTGACTTTCTTTCTCGCCGGTTATAAAGATGTGCCTTGCAAGTATATTGTGAAGGTGTTTCCCCTCTTTGATGTGTATGGGGGAACCTGTATTCACAAGACTTCCGAAAGCAAGGATATTATGCTTTGTCTCGTACCCGCTAATATCGTAAAGGCAATCGGGAATCAGCCCTGCAGGATGTATCACCGCCCCCTGGGAATTCGGGATCACGGTAAGCTGCATGATCATGGATACTGCCGATAATCTGTCTCGGCTTGCCATGCACCACTCCAGATGCTTGCCTGTGGTAGGCCATATCACGGAAGGATTAGATGACAGTGTGTCTTTATAGGTTACTATCCGGTAGAATCTTCCGAACTGCATGACCTGTCTCCATTCCTTGTAGAATGCGATCTGCTTCTTTATCTTCTCGAACCTGTAATTCTCCATGTCACAGAGGTTGCATTCATACCCCAGGACGCCGAACGATGCCACATTGAACCTGGTCTCGATGAGCGTCTTGCGGAGTGTCTGGTGATTTGGCGAATCCGACAGATGGCAGGATATAACAGACGGTGGATACCCGTAACTGTAGGATGTCTGTATCTCCGCCCTTACTGCGGGGTCGGTGTCGTCACTTGCCCATATCTGCGGAAAATAACAAAGAATTCCCAGATCGAACCTGTTGCCGCCCGCTGCACACCCTTCGAAAAGGATCTTCGGGAACCTCCTCGTCAGCACATTCATCACATGATAAAGACCCATATAATAACGGTGTATTACCTCGCCCTGCCTGTCAGACGGAACCGCCTGCGAGAACACATCCGTGAATGTCCTGTTCATGTCCCATTTGACGTATGCGATATTGCACGATGAGAACAGTTCGCTCATGGAATCTATTATGTATTGCTGCACGTCAACGCGGGTCAGATCGAGTATCATCTGATTGCGTCCTTCAGAGTGCTTCTTGCCGGGAATCCTTATTGCCCAGTCGGGATGCGCACGGTAGAGATTACTGTTCTCACTTACCATCTCCGGCTCCACCCAGATGCCGAAGTCCATACCCATTTTATTGATCCTGTCGCAGAGACCCTTGACGCCTTGCGGAAGCTTCTTCATATCCGGATACCAGTCTCCGAGCGACGAAGTGTCGTCATTACGCTCCCCAAACCACCCGTCATCCATGACGAAAAGCTCAACGCCCACCATTTTGGCCTTGCGCGCGAGCTTCAGTAATGTCCTCTGATCGAACTTGAAATAAGCCGCTTCCCACGAGTTCAGCAGTATGGGCCGAAGACGCTCCTTCCACTCACCTCTTACGATGTGAGTGTTAACAAAATCGTGCATATTGCGGCTCATTTCTCCGAAACCGTGACGTGAGAAAGTCATCACTTCCTCCGGTGCGTCAAAAGATTCTCCCGGCGCCAGCTTCCAGCAAAAGCCCTCCGGGTTGATCCCTGCCGCAAACCTCACTTTGCCGTACGGACTCATCTCACAGCATTCATAATGATTGCCGCTGTATATCAGATTGAATCCGTACACCCTGCCGTATTCCTCGTTGACCATCCCCTCCGAGATCATCACGAGAGGATTAGCTCTGGAGGAGGATGTTCCCGTGTATGAGGACACTATATTTCTGCCGGCCTTTACAGGGATGTCTGACAGGTGCATCTCCCTAGCCCATGCCCCGGTGAAAGTATGCATCGTATAATCACCGTTATCAAAGTCGATGAGCATGCTGAGAAGACGCTCTATCTTCACGTTCCCGCTTCCCTCATTAATGAGCCTTGCATATCTTGTTATTACATTACACCGGCTGTAGACGCAGTAATACATCTTGAGAGTGAGACTGTTCTCCTCATCCTTCAGGACAATCTCCAGCACATCGACCTCTTCTTCTGAACCGTATGATCCGGGGAAATCCTCCGGCTCCTTCCTGCCCCGTGAAATACCGTATGAATCATACCTGAAATCGCTGGTTGAGCTTCCGTCGGGATTTGTCAGGACAAGCATCGGCTCCCTGATGTCTCCCTTGCCGTATGAACTCATCTCGAGCCTGATATTCTCAAGCGAGAAATTCTTATGCTCGTTATCGACGGAATTGGTATTTCCCTCGGCAAACTCATGCTGTTCCACAAGTCCGTCTGAAGAATCCGCATCGATCTTCGAGCCGTAATACAGATGCTCGAGGTGACCTGTGGCGGTCACCTTGAACATATAGGTGGTATTGTCCGTATCCAGTTTGAATAACGGTGTATCTTCCGTAATTACCCTGATCATGACGAGTGCCTCTTATTCAGCTCTGCCGTGATCTCCTCCAGCTTCTTATCCGTCAGGATGTATCTTGTTCTGTGGATGTACATTCCGACAGCAAGCACGATTACCGGCGTAAGTGTCATTACGAGCCTAAGACCCGTAACAGAGGAGGAGTCGATCGTTGTCCCTTCGCCCGTAACGAGCGATGTCATCTTGCTGACTGCCATTGCAACTGTCTGGGCACCTGCCGAATCTGCCTGAATGTGGAATATCGACAGACACACGGAAGCCACAAGAGCTGCAATACCTGATGCAAGCTTGACGACAAAGGTCTGCATCGAGAATATGACGGACTCGTCTCTTCTGTTGTTCTTGAGTTCACCGTAATCAACGGTATTAGCAAGGAACACGGTTACGATGACGTTTATCAGTCCGACGGCTGCCATGATGAAGAAACCCGGAATGAAGAATACGTATACGCTCCGCACGCCTGCAAGCGCCATTCCGAGAAGTATCAGATAACCTGCCACTGCCGAATAGCAGCTGTAGTAGAACAGCTTCATGATCTTGAGGAACTTCCTGAGAAGCGGGAAGAATACCATCATGGCAATTATCTGTATGCCTCCGATAAACATATTGAACAGAGTATAATTCCCCTGCCAGTTCGAACCGCCGAGGTCGTACTTGAAAAAGTAGATCAGAAGATTGGACGTTATGTATACCGCAACATTAACGAGCACTATAGTCTCCACTATTGCCATCGCCTGATCGTTCTGGATAAGCGCCTTGAACATCTGTCCGACTGACGCTGTCTGCATCTCGACAGACGACTTCTCCTTGATCACAACGCAAGTGATGACAGTAAAGATGATGAACAGTGCTGCGATTATGATCGTGAAATACTTGAAGCCGACTCGCTCCACTTCGAGGGTGGAATTCATCGTTACGGTTCCCTCAAGGATCTGGGCTGCCCCCATCATGAGATAATCCTCAGAGTTCATATAGAAGACTATAACTGACTCCTTGCCGTCCCTGCTGTCGATCACAAATGATACGTTCCCGTCCTCTCTGGTAATGCCGAATACCGAGTAGCTAATCTTCGCATTGGAGGAATTGACATTGATGATGCCTTCACGGACCTCTCCGCTCTCCGTATCTTCCACATCCACACCTTCGAAAACCTTATCCGTTCCGGTGATGTTGACTGTAAGGGCAGTTCTTTCTGTATTGAATTTCCATACGTTTGATGTCGGATTGCCTTCATCATCAAGTTCTACCACATAAGCCTTGATACCGTTATCCTTTGTGTTGTACGAGACTGTGGTTGTATTCGTCGCCTTGCCTGCAAGTGCATTGCCGAGGAATGATACTGCCATGACAGTAATTATCGTGACAATTGCCGAGCCGACACCTGCACATGACCTCGCCAGTGCGGAGAGATTCTCACGTTCTTTGCCTGATTCGGTAAATGCAGGAACCATCGACCAGTAAGGAATATCCATCATGGTATATGTGATACCCCAGAGAATATATGTAACTGCCGCATATGCAACAAGTCCCTTGCCATCGAGTGACGGAGGTGCCGAGAACATAACGACAAGGATTACGGCATTCGTGACAGTACCGATAAGCAGCCATGGGCGGAATTTGCCCCATCTTGTCTTGGTCTTTGCCACTATGACACCCATGATCGGATCGTTGAAGGCATCAAAAACACGTGCGACAAGAAGTATGATACCCATTGCAATGGCGGACACACCCATAATGTCCTGGAAATAATACAGGACGTATGAAGCAGACAGCATATACACCATGTCCTTACCCACGGCTCCTATGCCATATGCAAATTTCTCTAAACCCGATAAACGCTTACGTTCTCCCATGTCAACTGTCCCCCTTCTCCTTAAGTGTCATTGCAAGTTCAACCACTTTGTATGCACCGTCGTAGAGACCTGCTTTCTTGTTGTTAATTATGTTCCGGCACATATCTGTGAGAGGCGCATCCTCATCCCTGAACAGCCTTATCATCTGAAGTGTATGAGGTATATCCTCACATTCCAGAGTGCCGTCTCCGATCTCCGCCGAGTGGATCGCACCCCACCTCTCGTGACCTCCTATCCTCCTGATGAATATCTTCGGAACCGGGTAGAAGCTGAGTTCTGACGGCTTTGTAACCAGCACATCACAACTTCTCATGAGCAGATTAGTGCAATATACCGCCTCGAAAATATTGCTGTGGCAGAACAGCTGTATCCCTCTTATATCCGTACCGGGATCTGTCGCCTTCAATGCAAAATCTTCCGTATCTTCCCAGTTATCGAAATGAGTATTCGTGACATCTTCCATCCCGGGACAAAGCGCCAGAAGATCCTCGTAGACGTTCTTATAATCGCCGATGTTCACATACAATACGGCCCTGTTTGCCTTTATGTCGGGAAGGAGCTCTCTTATGATCGCCGCAAACACCTCTTTCTGTGCGCCCGCACCGCCTATAGTCAGCAGAAAACGGACAGGCTTCCCGTCCCTTTTGCGGGCTATTCTGGCATTGCAGTCAACTTCTATATTGTTCACCAGTTCATGATCCACATAGTGCCCCGTATAAACGAGCGAACCGGGAGTCATCGGATTATTCACCTTCTTCTTGGACATGCCGTTACAGATCCTGTACCCCTGATATGCGTTCTGAGTCTGAACCGTATGCACTGACCCCTCGGCGAAATGAAGCGCCATCGGCCAGTTGTCGGGAATAGCGTTGACAACATACCTCATTCCCGCGTGGATCGCCGCCTGTGCAGGCCACACATGCGTCCCGACCACGGGAATATCCTTGGGCACATTCCTGTACACGGGAGCCATCAGTTCTGCATTTTTCTGATCTGATGAGTTGAAAGACAGCTGTCTGAACCCCTCGTAATTCAGCGGCTCCCAGTACAGTTTATTGAACAGCCCGATCTTGGTCGACAGCCTTGATCCCATCGAATAGAGATCGTTCTGCGACGATATCACCTTAGTGCATGTCGTATGCGGATAACTGTTCAGATCCATCCAGTACGGAACATACCCGAGAGCTTTGGAACATGACGCGATGGCCATCGATATTCTGTAATGACCGAATCCCATGCGTATATTGCCGACGATAATGCCTTTTTGTGTGTCGAATCCGCCCTCGCCGCCTGCAGGCCTGCCGTCTTCCGACAGATACACGTTATAAACGCCGAGACTGTCTCCGATAACCGGATTCTTCTCAGTCCACGCTTTATAATCGGCGTTGCTGTCATCGCCGAACTTCTTAATGAATTTCTTCTTGGAACGGGCCGCTTTTTTTATAGTTGAATCAGTCATCTTATTACCGAAGATGACACTGCTCTTATCGGTCATATATGCGTCTCCTTATACTTTGATTCCGTCGAGTAAGATATCTACAACAAGATCAAGGCCTTCTCTGTAGGTAAGACCCTGCTTCTTAAGGATGTCACTTGCAAAGAATGACGACAGTGATGTCTCCATCATCATCTTGAACACATAAAGATTGGCGTCACTCTTGATCACACCCTTCTCCTGGCCTTCCTTCAAGAGTTCCATCGTAGGGTCCCACCCTGAATCAAGACGCAGCTTGACCTTATCAAAAACCACCGGATACTTGTCCCTGAGCAGGAACAGTTCCGTGAAATTAATCTGTTCAAAGGCATCAGGCATCGCTGTCAGATGAGCTTTTATCTTATCTGACAGCGACTCCTGACAATTCTCAATAGTTGCCCCTTTGGAGATTGCTATATTATCGAAAATATAATCCACCATATCGAGCATCAGCTCATCCTTGCTCCTGTAGACTGTGTAGATAGTCTTCTTGCTGATACGCATATATGAAGCAATATCATCCATGGTGAACCGCATTCCGTGAGTATTAAAGACTTCTATGGTCGAAAGGAGAATCTTTAGTCTCAATTCCTCATTTAATCCGGTTCCCATGGTGATATGCCTCATTAGGTGGGTTTGGGTTGGTTGGCTAATTCAGGTTCTCGGAAACTCAAATCTGTATCTGCGTTTCCATGACTATATAATAGCATCTCCGGATGCTTTGTGTGGAAACTGATTGTACAAAAATAGTTTCCGGGTGTTGTGCAAACTAAACAATAAGCTCAAAGCCGCTGTCCCGGAACTCAGTCGCACTTCGCGGGGATAAGTGAGTGCAATACTCTTAGCGTGCATGCCCGCTCGTTCTCAAAGGAGTTCCGGGGCAGGGCGTGGAACTGTCACAGGTGGTAGCTTGAACGACTTGGGTGGCCGCGGAAGTCCGCTCGCAAGCAGCTGCGGGCCTGACTGGTGGGCGGATCGACAGAGGTATCCATAACAAACGCGTAATCCGTTTTACTTACAGAATCGTACACAGAATCCGGCAGAATCTGTGAATGATTCTGTGAATAAAGTAATCGCAGGGTTGATCGGGCAGTAACCTTGAACGACAGATGACAGCAGGATTGAGATGTTGTTCCGCAAGTATTTAAGATCTTTCCGCGGAAATTGCGGAAAGATCACTGATTATTGCGGAATCCACAGAAATTGATCTCTTCTTCCGCAGTTTATGCGGAAGACTTACCGTTTTCTTGCGGAAACGCTGATCTCACCGTTACGGTCAGACCGATGTGTCTTCGGTCAGTATCGGTTACCTATGGCTAACATGAATCCTGTTTTTACCCTGCCGGAGTGGTTCCGGAATCTTCCCCATTCTGCTTAACAAAAGTGTTTGTTTTTATAGAAAACGGGGAATAATAGTTATATTTCCCCATTTCTCTGAAAAATCAGGTAAGAATTTTGATTTTATGGGGAAGTATAAAACTGACCGGTTGAATGCAGTCCCGGTAGACCAATATTATCAAGCCACCACCTGTGAAGCCCGCAGCTGCTTGGGAGCGGACTTCCGCAGGTATGCCGGACACTCCATCCACTCACGCAAGCTCAAAGCCCTGTTCCGGAACTACTTTGAGCACGAGCGGGCATGCACGCAAAGAGTATTGCACTCACTTATACCCGCGAAGTGCGACTGAGTTCCGGGACAGCGGCTTTGAGCTTATCTGATACTCTTCCTTCTATTCTCTATCTCGATCAGCCTCATCTCAAAATCCTGTTTGTTCTTGTGGACCATCGTCTCAAGTATGAGTCCGGCGAAGAACGACAGGATGCCGGCGATGGCTGCGAATCCGCAGACGATGAGGGTCGGATAATTGGGAACGAGACCCGTCTTGATAAAGGTTACAAGGACAGGGATGAAGAACCCTACCGCCAGTGCCATCAGGACAAAGGACATTATCCCGAAGTATGCCATCGGTTTATATGTTCTGAACAGCTTTGCAATGGTGCGGAGGACCTTGAATCCGTCAGAGTATGTGTTGAGCTTGGATTCGCTGCCCTCGGGCCTGTCGCGGTACTCGATTATCACGTTCTCCATGGACATGTTCTTGTCGATGGCGTGAATGCTCATCTCCGTCTCGATCTCAAAACCTCTGGACAGAACCGGGAACGACTTGACGAACTGGAAGCTGAAGGCTCTGTAGCCTGTCATGATGTCTTTTATGTTGCTCTTAAACAGAGTGTTGATGAATGCCCTGACCATGCTGTTGCCGAGATTGTGGAAAGGCCTCTTGTTCTCTTCAAAGTAAGTGGACGACAATCTGTCACCGACGACCATGTCGACCTTACGGTCGAGGACTTTGGATATCATCTCGGGGGCGAACTCCGCCGGGTACGTGTCGTCTCCGTCGACCATCAGATAACACTCCGCGTCGATCTCGCGGAACATGCGGCGGATGACATTGCCTTTGCCCTGCTGGTGTTCATATCTGACGACGGCGCCGGCATCCTTTGCGATCTCGGCCGTGCCGTCTGTGGAGTTGTTGTCGTAGACGTAGATTACACTTCCCGCGGGGAGAACCGCTCTGAAGTCTTTGATTACTTTCGCTATGGTCTGTGATTCGTTATAGCATGGAATCAGAACTGCAACTTTGTCCATGTACACCTCTTACGGAAGAAGCCTGTCAACGGGTGAATACCCTGAAGTCTTCTTGAAGTTACAGTTACATTCGAACAGGCCGAGGCAGTCCGACGGATCGACGAGTGCGAAGTTGATCGTCTCTATCTGTTCTCTGCTGATCCTGGCAGAGAGCAAAGTCATCTCCTCCTCATGGCCTGTAGCAGTGTTGATAACTGTATCACATGCATGGATGAGGACGGTCTTTACCGGGAGCAGCGCGAAAGCGTCACGTGCGACCCTCAATACGGTGCTTGCCACATAGTCCTGAACAATATCATAATATGCCGCTTTGCCAAGCTCCTTCTCAGATAGCTTGCCGGCAGCAGTAAGCGAATAACCGACTGTGGGAACGACCTCTTCCGACTTCACCTGGAACTCAACCTCGAGAATATCAGGATCATCAGTTCCTACCAGAAAATTACTTCCGTACTCCGTAAGATCTTCAAAAGGGTTGAATGCTCCGATAACTTCGAGATATGCGGATGTATCACCTGACAGAACCCTGTCAGCGAAGTTGACGAGACCGGTCATGTCGGCGGGAACGTTGCCTGCCCTGACCTTCTCCCAGTCCACCTTGCCGTCTGATGCCTTGTGCACGCTAGTGATGGCTTCGATAAGAGCCTCATAATCGGCAACTGTCTGCTTAGCCTGCTCAAGTTCGGCAGCCTTAGCCTCTTCTGCCTCCTGACGCGCCTGTGCCCTGGCAGCGATGGCTGCATCATCCTTCTTGGAAGAAGCAACAGCTTTCTTACCGGAAGCGTCATTCTTTTTATCCTTACCGCCGAACAGGGAGCTTGCCACATTCTTAACATTAGCCGTCTTCGTATAGTAGACGCCCGTGCCCGGGATGCCTACCGTCGTTCTCGACTGCCCCTTGAGATTGATGCTCTGGCGAAGTCCTGATTTACCGAATGATATTGACGGGCCCGATTTGCTGAGATTCAGCTTAAGTCCTTTACCTATCGATATTGATTTACGAAAATTAAGTCCCATAATGACCCTCCTTAGCTGTCGCTGTTGTTATTCTATCACACTCTCACGGAATTATATCAATCCCCTGTGTTGCCGCCATAGCACCGAAAATAATACACGGTAGCAGTACGATTATTGTATTTCTGATTTTCCTGAACAGATATACCTTCTTCTCCTTGTCGCTCAGTTCCTTGACCTTCGGGACCTTAAGTATAAGAAGCACCAGTTCCGCTGCAAGGAAAATGAAATAAGCATTGATTATAAACAGATAAGCTGCTTTGAGGAACATATCCCATCTTCCGTTCGCGATGGCAAATCCGCATGTGCACAGAGGCGGCATGATGGCCGTGGCAATAGCGACTCCCGGAATGACATTTGTAACCTTATCCTTACGGGTGGAACCGATTATTCCTGCGATTCCTCCGAACAGCGCTACGATTACGGCAAATCCCGTAGGCTCCGTCCTCGCCGCAAGTTCACTCGTAACTTCCTTCACAGGGGATAACAGGAAATACACGGTCGAGGTCATCAGACTTATCAGGATCTGCATCATAAATCCCAGAGTATGCCGTTCGATCACCGTTGTGCTTGCAATTGCTGTTCCGTAGGCGATTGCAAGAATTGACCCCATCAGCGGGGATATAAGCATGGCACCTATGATAACTGCCACGGAATTCGTATTGAGACCCACGGAAGCTATCAGGATCGCGCATATCATGACGACCATATTGGTCCCCGTAACTTTGCCGCCGGCAAGAAGTCTGTCTCTTATCTCTTCGTAGCTTGCGGTATCTTCGCTCAGAGAGAACATCGACTTAACGACTTTGCTCATCGGGACTTTGTCGCCGCGCATGTACCTTCTGAACTGTTCGAGACCCAGCCTGTCATTATTATTGTTGGGAAGGTTTATCTGACATCTGCAATCCCCCGAGTGATGACATATGTTTCTTATGTATTAACTTTACTATAAAGGGGAATTTTTTTCGAGGCGAAATTAGAGTATAATAATGCAATGATGAATAACGACAACACCATTTTTGTGACACTGAACAAACTCGTTGATTTCGCGAGATTCGCGACAGACTGGAACGACATTGCCGCCGACTGTGATGCGGATCCCATGGCGGAATGTGAATTTGAAGGGACATATCCTCTGACGCTCGAAGACGTCAAAGAGGCGCTTATCTATGTCCGCGACGAGAAGGTGTCCAACGATAAGTTCCTGATGGGATGGTGGTTCCCGCTCGTGCTCAAGTGCGATGAGGCGCTCATGATCCGTGATATCTTCACCGCCCAGTCAGCCCCGTCGGGAAGCATTGAACCGGTCCTTCCGCTGACTGATGACGATATGCTCGTATATGTTCTGGACTGCCTGGCGGATTACAGTAATTCAGACCTTGCCAGGAACGGCAATGAGCCGGTCACCGAATATCTTGACATAGAAGCGCTTCTTGATGAGATAGAGACTCACGAGGAAGAGACCGAGCTTCCGGCAGAGTCGCGCCACTTCTCCGAGCGCATGAGGGAGAGATTCATCATGCAGCTCGATAACGACATCCTTCTCCGCGACAGCGACGAGGGAACGCTGAAGCTGTGGAGGAAATTCACTGACGAACTGGCGGAGAGCGGCAACTTCAATGCCATGAGGATCAAGGCATACGCATGCTACGGCGGCAACAGCGTATATGAATGTGACTGGCAGGAGTCTGCAAAACTGCTCGATATCCTGTGGAGGAAATACAGTTTCGGGCAGGCGGCCAACACGCTCGGTTATATCTACTATTACGGCAAGACCTCCCCTGACGGCAGCCCCGATTACGAGAAGGCATTCTTCTACTTCTCGATCGGTTCCACCTACGGGATCGTCGAATCCAAATACAAGCTGGCGGACATGTTCGTCAACGGCTACTATGTTGCCCGCAATGAGAAGCTTGCCAGAGACATCGTCGGCGAACTCTACGGCGAGACGAGATACAGATTCGAGTACGGTGATTACAACTGTGAATTCGCAGACGTGGCTTACAGGATGGGTAGGCTGTTCCGCGACATAAGCAATTTTGAACTCGATCCCGCTTCCCGCAAAGGTGCGCTCGAGGTATCCAAGATCTATCTGCTCCAGGCTCTCTTCGCGATCGACCTCCGTATGAAGATCAATTATGCATACGGTGACGACAAGGTCAAGGCGAACGTGACGAGGCTCCTCGAAGAGGTGTCCTCCACCCTGCCTAAGGCCACAAAGAGCACTTACCACAGCTACAACCCCATATTTGTATCGATCTTTACCGACAACAGACCCGGCGAGAGATTCAAGGTCACGATCAAAAAACATAAGAACGGCAACCTGCGCATAATCCTGAAGAGGGCATCCGCCGGGATCACGGAATACCCCAAGACGATGGTAGTCCTTCCCTGGTTCGACGAATGCTATTTCGCCGACTCCCTTGACTTCACGGTGTCATGCATCACGAAAGTTTATGTATCCCCCGACATCAGCCACGAGAACGACACGGTGGAGTTCATGATCGACCGAATCAGATCGACCGAATCAGGCCTTGCCGACGACGATTTCATCCTTGATTTCGTCAGCGCCGGCGAGTCTGCAATGAAGATATCGGCGGCTGAGATTATTTATAAGAAGCACAGCAAGAAGCAGAAGAGTTGAGCTCTGCTCTGCGTCCGGCAACAAGTTTGCTCCCTATAGTCCCCGGTTTGGCGCCCGCAAGCTGTTGCGGGCTTCAGTGATGGTAACTTGGACAAACGGAGCGACTTGGCTTGCCTTAACGCCAGGGTATCCGCAGTAATTTTGTTCCGGTGGATACTTATGTGGAACATTTACACTGCGCTCGCAGTAATTTTGTTCCGGTAAATTTTTTACAGGAACATTTACTCTGCGCTCGCAGTAATTTTGTTCCGGTAGTTTTTTTACAGGAACGTTTACTCTGCGCTCGCAGACTATTTGTGCATCTAATTCAGTTTAGTGGAACATGTTTACTGCGCACGCAGTATACTGCTCAACTGACTTACCCCGCTGCGGTTCCGGGTTTTCACAGAATCGTTCACAAAAACAGACAAAAAATGTGTATGATCCTGTGAATAGCATACAACAAACTGAACCGGTCATTGCCTGCCCCCGCCTTCCGTGCTATAATCCACCCGTAAATCTTAACGAGAGGGGCGCACGACTGATGTATTGGATAACACCTAATATTCAGCTTATGAATGGATTCTGCAAAGTCTCCTATAGGGGAAGTGCGCCCATTTGCAGGAAATAACAGTCTGGATCCATAACAAATAACGGCGCATCTTCTCCTTACGTATCACCACATACTAAGGAGATTTTTTATGTCGCATTATAAGAAACAATTACACAAATTATACGCATTCAACGCTCTGGGCAACATCTCGATCGCAGGTGCCGCCTGGGTACTGTTGCTCGTTACAGACGGCTATTCTCTCGTACAGATCGGACTGGCAGAGACAATATTCCATCTGGTGAGCATAACCGCAGAGATACCGACGGGGACGCTTGCTGATACTATCGGCCGCAAAAAGTGTCTCATCATAAGTTCCCTGTGCACTATTGCAAGCGCATTTACAAGAGCCTTGTGGACCACATATGCCGGTGTTCTCATATCGATTGCTTTCTCGGCACTTTCTTACAATTTCTTCACAGGCTCGGACAATGCTCTCGCCTATGATTCGCTCCTCGAAGAGAAAGCAACTGATAGATACGACGGATACGTTGCCACTCAGACTGTCATCTACCGCGTCGCGAACGGTGTCGCGACGCTGGCTGCCGGCATAGCCGTTATGATCGGAAATTTCTATTCCCAGCTCCTGAGCGTCGTGATCAGTTCCGTTCAGATACTCGTCATACTGTCGATAAAGGAGAACAAAGTCATTGAGCTGCGAAGGAGCATATCGTTGCGCGCAAGGATCAGAGACACGATGACAGAGAGCCGGAATTTCCTGTCGGGCAACAGGAAGATCAGGCTTCTCATATTCCGCAACTGCCTTGTGGGTGCCGTGGATATACTGCTCCTGTTTTTCCTTCAGGCGAAGCTCCCGATGGCCGGAGTGTCCGATATAGTGTTAGGTCCTCTTCTCTTCATCATGTCGATGGGCGGGATCATCGGAGCGTGGGCATCCACCCGCGCGAAAGGCATGAAGTTCGGGCGGCTCTTTACATTGAGCATGATCCTCGTCTCTTCCGGATTTGCCGCATCATTCACGGGGATCCCGCTTGTCATGACACTCGGCGGATTCCTGGCGGCATTTGCAGATGACATGATACAGATCAGGGCGGATATCGAGATAAACGGCATGATCCCTTCATCGAGCCGTGCGACACTTATATCTGTCAATTCGTTCTGCTTCTCGCTCGTTATGATCGTCCTGTCTCCCCTTGCCGGGATCGTGTTCGGTCTTTGAGCCCAAGCAGCTCTATGACAGCATTCCTCTTCCTGCCGTCGCAGCCCTTGATGCTCATGACAAGATCATAAAGCTCGGGGTCACTGTCCCTGGATATTACTATGCTCGAAGGAGAAGGGTCATCAGTCATACCCGTAAGGTATTCGGCTGATGTCCCGAACCTCTGAGCGATAACCTCGATCATCTGCATAGAAGGATCGCGGTCACCGCGCTCATACCTTAAGTATCCCATAGCAGACATCTCCAGGCGCCTTGCCGCCTCAGCCATATTGATCCCCAGGCTCTCCCGGACCGCAACGAGCCTCTCTCTTATAAGCCGGTCTGCCATGACATAACCCCTCCAATCCTTAACCGTTGGTTATTGACAGTATATATCTTTTCGAGGTGCCGCGCCTGCCTCGTTTATTATCCACTGTGCACAACAAAGCAGTGGATTATTTGTGCATAATACGACCGCGCCCCTGCATCCCGAGAACCCGCAAACATCGGTGCCGCAAGCGTTTGTGACCACTTTGCTACAGAAATATGACAATTAAATTACAGCACAATATGTAGTGGTTTTTGGTATTCAATCACACTATATGTTGTGTTAGAATTTGTCTCAATATGGCGAAGGGGGGCATCATTATGAAGATTATCAAGCGCAATAAAGCAGAGGTGGAGTTCGATCAGAGTAAGATTACCGCTGCTGTTACAAAGGCTAATAATGCTGCCAAAGAGAACGAGCGGATGACCCCCATCCAGATAGAGCGCATCTCCGATTCCGTAACCAAACAGTGCGAGAAGATGGGAAGGGCTCTCTCCGTGGAAGAGATCCAGGACCTTGTCGAGAAGCAGATAATGGCTCACGGCGCTTATGAGGTGGCCAAGCTCTATATCACGTACAGATACACGCGTACGCTCGTGCGTAAGGCTAATACAACTGACGATACTATACTGTCACTCATCGACTGCAACAACGAAGAGGTCAAGCAGGAGAACTCCAACAAGAACCCAGCCGTCAACAGCGTGCAGCGCGATTACATGGCAGGAGAGGTCAGCAAGGATCTGACATGCAGGCTCCTCCTCCCTCAGGATATTGTAGAGGCGCATAAGGAGGGGATCATTCACTTTCATGATTCCGATTACTATGCTCAGAGAATGCATAACTGCGACCTCGTCAACCTCGAGGACATGCTCCAGCACGGAACTGTCATATCGGGCACCATGATTGAGAAGCCCAGGTCATTCTCCACGGCATGCAATATCGCAACTCAGATCATTGCGCAGGTAGCCAGCAACCAGTATGGCGGGCAGTCGATCTCCCTGACACATCTGGCGCCTTTCGTGCAGGTATCGAGAGATAAGATCACGAATTATGTCAAGGAAGAGATGTCGGCGATAGGCGTTAAGCTTACCGAGGATATGCTCCAGCACATAGTCGAGAGCAGGCTGAAGGAAGAGATCACCAGAGGCGTTCAGACGATCCAGTATCAGGTTGTAACGCTTCTTACCACCAACGGTCAGGCACCTTTTATAACGGTCTTCATGTATCTGAATGAGGCCAAGGATCCGCAGACAAAGCATGATCTGGCAATGATCATCGAAGAGATGCTCAAACAAAGGATCCTGGGCGTCAAGAACGAAGCAGGAGTTTACGTTACTCCCGCTTTCCCGAAGCTCATCTATGTGCTCGAGGAAGATAACATCGAACCCGGCAGGCCCTACTACTACCTCACGGAGCTGGCCGCCAGGTGCACGGCAAAGAGAATGGTTCCGGACTACATCTCCGAGAAGATCATGATGCAGTACAAAGTCGATAAGACGGGCACGGGTCACTGCTACACATGCATGGGATGCAGGTCATTCCTCACCCCCTATGTTGATGAGCAGGGCAACCCCAAATATTACGGAAGATTCAACCAGGGCGTCGTTACGATCAATCTGGTGGATGTCGCATGCACCGCACGCCAGTCTCAGAAGTCTGACAAGGTTGCCGCTTTCTGGGAGACACTCGATGACAGGCTCGACCTCTGCCACAGGGCTCTCCGCTGCAGACATGAGAGGCTCAAGGGGACATTGTCCGATGCGGCTCCCATCCTCTGGCAGCACGGCGCACTTGCAAGACTGGAGAAAGGCGAGACGATCAACAAACTCCTCTACAACGGATACTCCACCCTGTCACTCGGATACGCGGGCCTCTGGGAGTGCGTCTATGCCATCACCGGCAAGAAGCTGACCGAGGAGGAAGGCAAGAAGTTCGGTCTCGAAGTCATGCAGAGACTTAACGATGCCTGCGCTGTCTGGAAGGCGGAAGAACATATCGACTACTCGCTCTACGGCACGCCTCTGGAGTCAACGACATACAAGTTCGCCAAAGCACTCCAGAGAAGATTCGGCATCATAGAGGGCGTGACAGACAAGAATTACATTACGAATTCCTATCACATTCACGTTACCGAGCAGATCGACGCTTTCAAGAAGCTCGAGCTTGAATCCGAATTCCAGAGACTGTCACCCGGCGGAGCCATCTCATATGTTGAAGTTCCCAATATGCAGAACAATATCCCAGCCGTCATCTCGGTCATCAGATTCATCTACGATCACATAATGTACGCAGAACTCAACACCAAGTCGGATTACTGCCAGGTGTGCGGTTTTGACGGTGAGATCAAGATTGAGAAGGTCGACGGCAAGCTCATCTGGAAGTGTCCCAACTGCGGCAACACCGATCAGAATAAGATGAATGTTGCCAGAAGGACATGCGGATACATCGGCACGCAGTACTGGAATCAGGGAAGAACGCAGGAGATCGCCGAGAGAGTAATGCATCTGTGAAATACGCAATAACTTTTCTGCTCCGGTCCTCGACGCGTGCTGTTCAGAGCGACTGAACCGTCAGTATGTATAACGCACACGTCTGCGGAAGTCCGCAGAAAAGTCATTGTGTATTTCTCATGGGGCTCGTGCTCAAAAGCATTCGTAAAAAATGCTCAAAGTCATTACGGAAACGTTCCTCCCTTTCCTGCGGGCACCTTCAGTCAACACCTCTTTAATGTTATAATACATTCATGTCTACCGATATGTCAGTCAATGCATCATCAACTAATGCTGCCAAGCCGGCAAAGAGGCACGAGGATTATTGGGATATAATCCGCGGTATATGCATACTGCTTGTTTTTGCAGGACATGCAATCGGCGGGTGGAACTTTATTACCAACGATTTTCTGTTTCCGCCTGACGGGTTCTACTACAATTTCTGGATAGTCTCAAGGTGCTTTATTAACTGCAGCGTACCGGTGTTCATCTTCATATCCGGATATATGATAAGCAGCAAGTATTACAACCATATCGGCAGTTTCTACTCCAGACGCTTAATAAGGCTTCTTCCGCCGTTAGTCATCTGGTCGGCTGTCTATGTCCTTGTTGAGAAATTCGTATATCACACGGATATTCAGATCATGGGCATCACTCATTTCTGGTATGGTATACAGCTCTACTATCTTCTGGTATTGATCCAGCTGTCACTTCTTGCACCGTTGTTCTTCAGAGCGAAGAATAAAAAGGCCGTCCTCATAGCAGCGCTCGTAATCAATCTGATCAACAACACTTTCCACGTGGTATATCACTACGCGAAAGGAACGATTGTCCCCAATGAGCTTGTACTGTGCACCGGTTACATCTTTTTCTATACTTTGGGGCTTTACCTCAGAAATACTGATCCCGACATGCTGAAGAGGATATCAGTGAAGCTCGCTTCCCTGCTGTTCGCATCAGGACTGGCAATCTACATAACTGCTTCGCTTGTGTGCATGCATTTTACGAACAGCGCCACAGCATCGACCAGCTTCCTTACCGTCGCCACACTCATATGCGCCGGAACCGCCATTATTTTCGTATTCGTACTGAGGGAGAACAGGAGAGGTTATGAAGCCAGGAATCCGTTCATGCGCATGCTCCGCTGGTTTGGTCTGCACAGCATGGATTTCTTCCTCGCTCACTGGATTTTTGAGAATTACATCAAGGTATGGTTTATCAACAATGTTCAGGATCATAATCTGCTGTTCTTATCCAATATTCCCCTGGTGATCGCGACAGTCGCACTATGCACCATATATTCATGCATTGCAGACCTGATCCGGAGCAAAGTTATCAGCCCCCTGAAAGCGAAGATAACGGGATAATGCATTGCAATGTATTACGGAGCCATTAAGGATTGTGACATAGCCAACGGAGCCGGAGTCAGGGTATCCCTTTTTGTATCGGGATGCAGGAATGCGTGCAAGGGTTGTTTTCAGCCGGAGACATGGTCATTCACATACGGATCCGAATTTACTCCGGATGTTGAAGATAAGATAATCGACATGATCAGACCCGGCTACATACAGGGGCTCACCATACTGGGAGGCGACCCGATGGAGCCCGAGAATCAGAGGGATCTTCTGCCGTTTATAAAGCGTGTTAGAGCTGAATGTCCTGACAAGGACATATGGATGTATTCCGGATATACCTTTGAGGAACTCACGGGCGGCAACCCGCATTGCTCAATTTCCGAGACACCTGAGATCCTGCGTAATATAGATGTTCTGATCGACGGCAGATTCGTTGAGAATCTCCGCGACCTGTCGCTTCAGTTCAGGGGATCGTCCAACCAAAGGATAATAGATGTGAGTCAGACATTACAGAACGGCGGGATCGTTCTGTGGGAGGAATGACGTGATAGATCTTATATCAGTTGACAACATGCACCTGTCCGATCAGGCGACGATAGCATCGGGCGTTCCCGGAACAACACTCATGGAACGCGCCGCCAAAGGGATATACCTGTCCTCCGGCGTATGGGACAAGGCAGGATCCGTCTGCATCGTGACGGGCTCCGGCAACAACGGCGGCGACGGGTTCGCGCTGGCACTTATCCTCCATGACAAAGGCATCCCCGTATCCGTATTCACTCTGAGCGACAAGGCCTCAGGCGATGCCCTGTACTACAAGGCGAAAAGCATCCGCCACGGGATTAACATCAGACCTTTCGAGGGCAGCTTCACTCCGGACTGCGATGTCATCGTCGACTGCCTCCTCGGCACCGGCTTCAAGGGCGAACCGCGCGAGGCTTATGCGCAGGCAATAGATAAGATCAACGAACTCCACGGCAGAGGATGCCGTGTCATATCAGCCGACATCAACAGCGGCATGAACGGCGACACGGGTGAATATAAATGCTGCGTAATATCAGATCTGACAGTCTCCATCGGTCAACTTAAGAAGGGTCAGATCACCCCCTCCGCTCTGGCAGTTACCGGAAGGCTGACGGTTGCAGATATCGGAATAGTCCCCGTTAATAAGGAGGATTCCGTCGACGAGAGCGAGTACGGGATAGATGTGGTTACCGTCAGGGATTGATAATGGCGGACGGGGATGCAGAAGGCGTCATCCACATTAATGTACTCTTGACCGCTTAAGATATAACTTGTACAATTTAAGCAAACATAGGCTAAATAAGCAATAAAGCCTATATTCACTCAAGAGGTATATATTATGATAATGAATTATTCCGAATGCATCGACAAGTGGAAATCGGACTATATGGTAAAGAAAGCAATTAATGATGGTACTCTGTTTCAAATAGAGAAGGGGCTCTATTCTGACAACCCGGATGTCTCCACACTTGCAATAATTACCAAGAAATATCCGAATGCTATTATTACTTTGGATTCTGCGTTTTATTACCATGGCCTCACAGATGTTATCCCCGACGAATACTATTTAGCTACGGATAAGCACTCGATCGCACTTAGAGATCCGAGAGTCAAGCAGATATATGTTCAGACTGACATTCTGAATGCAGGAGCTGTTAAAATGAAGCATCGCGATGCTGACTTTATGATTTATGACCGTGAGAGAATGCTTATAGAACTCCTCCGGTACAGAAATAAACTGCCTTATGACTATTACAAAGAAATCATCGGCAACTACAGGAATCTGTTATATGAACTGGACATTGAGCGCATACAAGAGTATGCATCAGTTTTCCCTAAAAGCAAAAGAATCAGTGAATTACTTGATGTAGAGGTGTTCTAGTGGCAACTGTAAGAGAAATGTTACAACACAGGATATGGATATCGACTTTATCCGCTACTCGCTCGATGATGAATCAATCAGATTCTTTATACGCAAGCTAAACTGCCTTATTAAATGATATTACAGTTTTCCTGCGCAACATATAGTCGCCGCTTTTGCCCTGATTTCATACATCGCGATACACTGCCGGCAGGCAATCTGCTTTCCGATAATCGATCTTATACAGTATCCCGGTGGCTTGAACGGCTTAGTCTGCCTATCGGCATGGCCTGCGCAGTTGTCATCATGGCTCCGTCCGGCAAGAGCTGCCGGTACCTGTACCCGTTTTTCCGCACCAACCGGCTTTCCGTGCGGATTTACGGGTACATTACCACCGGATGTACCCGTTTTGCTACACAAACTGGCTTCCCGTGCAGATTTACGGGTACATTACCACCGGATGTATCCGTTTTTATGCACAGACCGGCTTCCCGTGCGGATTTACGGGTACATTTCAAACCATCCGCCCTGAATGTCTGTAACTTACGGCACAGGCGATGTAAAAAACTCAAAAAGCGGCACATTAAGTGCTGCCCATGATCAATAATCTCAATTCTGCAAATTTTAAAAAGCCAAAGACTACTCCCGGCACACTCACTCCTTATACACCCACTCCTGCTTCGAGAAATAATCATCCGCAAAAGGTGCATCCGCATACTTCATGAACTCGAGCTTCCTGTCCTTGATCAGGTGAGGCTTGGCTGCGGCAAAGATGCCTCTGAAGCAGTCATTCTCCCTGCCCTTGTCACAGTCGACGATGCCCAGGAATGCAACGTCCTTCCTGCCCTTGACCATCTTCATGACGATGCCGACCCTGTGGATGTGGGGATTGCCGGCACAGTACTTTGCGACAGAACTGCTTACGGCCCTGAACTCATCGTCGTCTGCAGGGATGCCGATGGCTACCTGGATCTGACCGGGACCCGGAGCGGGCGCACCGGAACCGCCGGGGCCGGGAACATTCCGGCCGGGTGCCTTTCGGGAAGCCTCCTCAGGGAAGATCTTTGCAAAAACAGGGTTGTTCAGGATATCCTTGATGAGATCTTCGGGAACCTTGATCGACACCGGTCCGAAAGGATTGATGACAAATCCCGAATTGCCGTTCATAGTCGAGAATCTGGCGAGCTGCGGGAAGCTCAGGGAGAGCTTCTGCAGATCGGATTCCTTCATGTCATCACGGGACATATTGATGCTCACATCATCGGTAAATACCGGGATGTAGCGCTTGCCGGGGTTATCGGGATCCGATAATGACATAAGTCCGATCCTGGCCTTGCCGTCAGGTGACTTCATCTGATCCATTTTTGCATTTGTGAGGAAGTTGGATCTTACGATCGCATTTACGAGTGTTGAGAAATACTCATTATCCTTAACGAACCTGTTGAAATCCAGTGACAGTCCGAGGAGCCTGGGGTTGGCAATTGCCGCTGTCTTGCCCTCTGCCGGAAGCGCGTATTCCTTGTTGGATATGACAGTATACTTCTGGACTTCATCGATATCCTTCCCTGCGAGTTCAAGGATACATTGCCTGTTCGACACCTTCTCCTCATGAACTCCTGGTTCGGTCCTTATATCCTCGACCTTTGTCTTGACCGTCTTGTTATCAGGAGTGTAGAGATATACATCTTCCCCCTTGCTGACATCACCATACACGGTGCCTTCAACAAGGAGGCCCTGATCTGTGACCGGCTCAAGATCGACCGGGCCTGTGATGAGCATAAAGAAAGCAGATCCGTTTTCAGATGCCGTCTTCACATATCCTGCCGCCGTCTCGAGGGTCCTCCTGTCCAGAGCCTCTCTCTCTTTGAGCATCCGCTCGTTCTCGCGTGCGCGCTCCTCGGCTTTGGCCTCTTTCTCGGACTGAGCTTCCTCCATTGCCTCAGTTATCGCACGCATCTCATCGGAGAGCTCCTCCGACAGAGTTGACGGCTTCTTGACCTCTTCGTCGTTGTTCTTTTTCTTATTCCAGAATGCCATTAGTCTTTCCTCGTGTAGTTTATTTGCGGGTAAAGCAATAAGATTATACGCTTAAACCTCACGAAATGGAAACAACCTCGTAATCCTGTTCCGTCACGGCATTCCTGAGCACATCGTCCGGCACGTCAGAAGCGAGCGTTACCACCGCCTCTCCTCTCTCGTGGCTGACCTGCGCAGATGTCACCCCGTCGAGGGCTTCAAGAGCCTTCTTAACCCTTGCCTCGCAGTGACCGCACATCATTCCGTTGATCTTCATCGTCTTTACCATTTCCTTCACCTCCGTGTAATTGATCTCAATTTCCTGCGGATGCTTTACTTTCCTGTCATGGCGCGGATCGTAAACATCCGTTAGGTTAAGCCGCAGAGCATTGATTACGACGCAAACGCTGGAAATGCTCATGGCACACGCCCCCAGCGCCGGAGTCATTGTTATCCCCAGACCTGTATAGAAACCGCATGCCGCAGGAATAAGAAGCACATTGTAGAATAACGCCCAAAACAGATTCTGAAGTATGTTGCGATACGTTGCCCTTGATAATCTGACGGCGGCAGCAAGGTCTTTGAGATCGCCGGATATAAGTACTACATCTGCACTGTCAATCGCCACATCAGCACCTGCACCTATAGCGATACCGACATCTGCGGAAGTAAGTGCGGGCGCATCATTAATTCCATCTCCGGTCATGATACATTTGCCGTATCTGCGCAGCTGCTCTATGACGTTTGCTTTCCCCGACGGAAGCACTCTTGCACAGACCTTGTCAACGCCGGCCGCTTTGCCGATCCTTGCCGCTGTATCTTCGCTGTCGCCTGTGATCATTACTGTATAAATGCCCATTTCTTTAAGCTGCCTTACAGCTTCGGCACTATCCTCTTTGATAGTATCGGCAACCGTGATACTTCCGGCATATTTCCCGTCTACGGCAAATAAAACTCTGCCTCCGCAGTCCTCAGCACAGTTATCCGCGAACCTGCTTATAAATGCAGCATTACCTGCCGCCACACTGTGGCCTTCGACCTCAGCCGTTATCCCGAATCCGGAATGCGCCTTGAAGTCAGTAACGCTAATTGGATCGCCGTCGTTGGCGCACAGAGCTGCCACCGCTTTGCCTACCGGATGCTCAGAACCCGCCTCGGCAGCGGAAGCCAGCCTTATAAAGGTCTCCCTGTCCATGCCTTCCGCAGGAGAAATATCGGTGACAGTCATTACACCTGTTGTTACCGTGCCGGTCTTATCGAGTGCAGCTATAACTGCCCTTCCTGTCTCCTGAAGTGCTCCTGCCGTCTTGAACAGTATCCCGTGCTTTGCACCCAGTCCCGAACCGACCATGATGGCGACGGGAGTTGCAAGTCCCAGTGCGCACGGGCAACTTACCACTAACACGCTTATTGCCCTTGCCAGAGAAAAACCTGTGTCTTTGCCAATTATCATCCAGACGGCAAATGTTATAGCAGCAATTACCATTACTACGGGAACAAATATCGAGGATATCCTGTCAGCGAGCTTTGCCACAGGTGCCTTGGTCGCTGAAGCCTCACTCACCATCGCGATTATCTGAGACAATGTTGTCTCCCTGCCGACCCGGGTCGCCTCTATTCTCAGCATACCCGTCAGGTTGATGGACGCAGATATGACCTTGTCGCCCTTTATCTTGTCAACGGGCATCGATTCGCCCGTTACGAGCGATTCATCGGAGGAACTCTCTCCCTCGATGATGATCCCGTCACAGGGGAAACTCTCCCCCGGCCTTACCACTACCGTCTCGCCTTCCGCCAGATCCTTGGCATCTATCAGGACTTCCGCTCCATCCCGTATGACAGTACACTTGTCGGGCGCCAGCTTCATCAGCGCCTTGAGCGCATTTCCCGTCTTGCCCTTGGAATACTGCTCCAGAGTCTTGCCGACCGTGACCAGCGTCAGGATCATGGACGCCGACTCGAAATAATAATCTCCCGCGCCTCCCCCGATCAGCACTGCCACGGAATAGATAAAAGCCGCCCCGCTTCCCGTCGCTATCAGCGTGTCCATATTGGGACTCAGATTCCTGACTGCCCTGGCCCCGCTGACGAAATACTTACGGTTGATGACCATGATCACGACCGTCAGCACCATCTGAAGGATCCCCATATACACGCCGTTATGAAGCACCTCCGGCACCGGCAGCCCGATCATCATGTGCCCCATGGTAAAGTACATCAGGATCAGCAATATGATCACCGAGCTGATAAGTCTGACGCGCATAGCCTTCAGCTCCTTTGCCCCCTGCTCGAAAGGGTCATCCTCCTCATCGAGAACTCCTGCGCCGTAGCCGGCATTCTTGACGGCCCTGATCACCTCCGCATCCGAGGCAGTCCCCTCTACCCCCATGGTATTAGTCAGAAGGCTCACCGAGCATGAGGTGACACCATCCACCCCCGATACTGCCTTCTCCACGCGCGCCTGGCACGCGGCACAGCTCATTCCCGTTATTTTGTATCTCTTCATGTTAATTCATCAGCTTACTGAGCGTCACAGTAAGCTCCTCCAGCTTGTCGTTGCTTCCGTTCCTCACGTCATCTGCCACACATGTCCTGATATGCTCATCAAGTATGATCTTCGTAAGGCTCTTCAGCGCGCCGGATACGGCATTGATCTGGGTAATGACGTCGATGCAGTAAGCCTCGTCGTCTATCATGCGGCAGATGCCCCTTATCTGGCCCTCTATCCTCGATAAGCGATTCTGGAGCAGCTTCTTCTCCTCGTCGGTCCTTGTCTTCGTCCTGCAGCAGCACTCAGCCATAACGATGTCTCCCTTATCACGGCGGTATTCTTTTCGATATGAAGAATATACCCCCTGGGGGTATATGTCAAGCCCCCCGAAAGCAGTATTATCCTCCACAGATTCCTTGTTAGAACATGGTTTTCGTGCTAATCTATATAATTGCGATGAAAAATACTAGAGTGACATATTCCGCCGAAGAACTGGCGATGTACGGTATCAGCAATGCCAGATACCGCAAGAGACGCAGGTTCAGGATCAACAAAACCCTGCCCATTACAGCGGGGTGCGTCGTTATGGGCTTTGGTATCGGCGTGACCGGATCCATATATGTCAAGAGCGAGTTCGACCTGATAAAGCCCGAGGTCAGTATCGAGACCGGCTCGTTCGTGAACAGGGATGTCTTCTTTGCCGGAGAACTCGACAAAGCGAACGTGCTGACCGATCTGTCCAAGATCGACACGAAGGTCCCCGGAACATATCAGATAACCATCAGCCTGTACGGCAAGAAAGTCAATTCAGTATTGGAAGTGCGCGACACCACGCCTCCCGTCGGCAACGCCATCCCCCAGAAGGTCCTGGAGGGACACGCACCCAACGTCAACGATACCGTATCTGATCTGTACGACCTGAGCGGAACCGTCTATGTCGACTATTCCGGCACGCCCGACACCCGCACGGCCGGCGACAAGATGGTACCCGTCGCACTCACCGACGCATACGGCAACGTCAGCGTAGTAGAGGTACCTTTCACCGTATTCTCCGACACTACACCGCCTGTAATAGAAGGCTGCAAGGACCTCACCGTAATCGCCGGCGACCCTATCAAGCTGATGGAGGGAATAACGGTCAGCGATGATTATTCGAGCAATCTGAGTGTCGATGTCGATGCTTCCCAGCTCGACACATCAACGCCCGGCAAATACGACATCTTCTATTATTCAACCGACAATGCGGGCAATACTTCAACAGTCCCCGTGACGGTAACCGTCAAAAAGAGACCTAACAACTACGTATATCCCGAAGAAGTATATAAGATCGCACAGCCCATCTATGACGAGATCATCGACCGCGACGACTATACCGACGTCGAGAAGGCCATGAGGATCTTCAAGTGGGCCAACGAGGCCATCACATATGTTGACACATCCGACAAGTCGCACTGGACAGGCGCGGCAGTCCAGGGATTCAAGACTCTCCACGGTGACTGCTACAATTATTATGCCTGCACCAAAGCACTTCTTGATATCGCCGGCATTGAGAATGAATATGTCTACGGCTCCGGCAAGTGGTGGCACTGCTGGAATCTGGTCAAGCTCGAAGGTGAGTGGTATCACTGCGACGCCTGCAGGACAAGGACACACAGTTCCTACTGGTTTATGAGGACAGACGCCGAACTCGACCCGAAATTCCCGATGAAATCTACAGGTCTTCCCGCCCGTGCCACAAAGTCGGTTCAGGACCGTCTTGACTTCACAATCCTCACAATTTACCAGTAATTTACATCCCAAAACTTGTATTCTTGCATATCATTGACTTCTTTATCTTTATGGTATTATTGCCGTGGTTAGATTATTTCTAATAACTTTGCGGAGGTTATATACAAATGAGATTTAATAAATTAGCAGTTATCGCTCTCACAGCAGCAGTCGGCATGGGACTTGCAGCAGGATGCAGCAAGAATACAAGCAGCACTGATGAGTCCGGCCTGTCACTTCAGACATCCGGCGCTTCACAGATGACAGCACAGACAACCATTCCCGAGGGCACAGAAGGCTTCGTCTTCAAGTTCAAGGATCAGGAGATCCGTGTTAACACAGACATGAACAAATATCTGCCTTCACTCGGTACGGCAGGAACTGATTACAGCTACTTCGAGGCAGCTTCCTGCGCCGGCCTCGGCATGAGCAAGACATATACTTTCGGTGCAGGTTCTGTTGTTATCAGCACAAACCCCAACGGTGCAGTTGACGTAATCTCAAGCATCGCACTCTTCGATGACACAGTACAGACACCTGAAGGCATCTACATCGGATGCACTAAGGATCAGATTCTCAAGGCATACGGCACACCTACTGAAGATACAGAGACAAATATTATCTACGAACTCAACGATACATGCATCGTATTCGTTCTCAACGAAGAAGGCACAGTAAACAACATCGTTTACAACGGTATCGTCTGATACATAACATAAATAAATGCTGCCCGAGCCGCCCCAGTCATTGGGGCGGCTTTTTGTTGGCAGGATTACGTCCGGATTCTCCGCAAAAGAACGCCAGTGGCGTTATAGGAGAGGAGAATTTTGGCAGGATTACGTCCGGATTCTCCGCGAAAGAACGCCGGTGGCGTTACCGGAGAGGAGAATTCCGGCAGGATTACGTCCGGATTCTCCGCGAAAGAACACCAGTGGCGTTATAGCAGAGGAGAATTCCGGCAGGGTCCGAGGCTGCGGATAACAGTCGTATAGGTGACCAGGTCACTCAAGCCACCACCAGTGAAGCCCGTTCGTGCTCAAAGAAGTTCCGGGACAGGGCGTGGAGCTGTCACGGAATGATTCTGTGAATAAAGTAATCTGCAGGACTGAGATGTTGTTTCCGCAAGAATTGAAGATCTTTCCGCGGAAATTGTGGAAAGATCACTGATTATTGCGGAATCCGCAGGAATTGAACTTTTCTTCCGCAGTTTATGCGGAAGGATTGCCGTTTTCTGCGGAAACGCTGATCTCGCTGTTGCGGTCAGACTGACGCGGCTTCAGTCAGTTCAGTTACCTACAGCTAACATAAATCCTGTTTTTTACCCTGCCGGCGTGGTTCCGGAAACTTCCCCATTCTGCTTAGCAAAAGTGTTCGTTTTTATAAAAAATGGGGAATAATAGCTATATTTCCCCATTTCTCTGAAAAATCAGGCAGGAATTTTGAT
>Ga0310691_10000330_pt1 | contig 93883 bp, 89 predicted proteins | sample 176DNAGHGlowgp2_FD_203887 | JGI IMG/M metagenome (GOLD analysis project Ga0310691, IMG submission 203887) | Sheep rumen microbial communities from Palmerston North, Manawatu-Wanganui, New Zealand - 1766 DNA GHGlow gp2 (v2) (version 2) | ecosystem: Host-associated > Mammals > Digestive system >...
AGACAACATTGACTCTGACGGAAGGTGACACCGCAACGCTGACGGCGACGGTATCTCCGGATAACGCGACGGATAAGACGGTGACCTGGAGCAGCAGTGATAAGAGCGTCGCGACGGTGAGTTCCAGCGGCAAGGTAACGGCTGTGAAGGTCGGCACGGCGAAGATCACAGCCAAGGCTGGCGATAAGACCGCCACCTGTACCGTTACGGTAGCCGCGAAGGTGATCGCCGTCACGAAGGTCGCCCTCGATAAGACAACACTGAGCCTGACGGAGGGAGAGACTGCTACCCTGACTGCGACCGTTTCTCCGGATAACGCGACGGATAAGACGGTGACGTGGAGCAGCAGTGATAAGAGCGTCGCGACGGTGAGCTCCAGCGGTAAGGTGACGGCCGTGAAGGCCGGCACGGCGAAGATTACGGCGAAAGCCGGAGACAAGACAGCGACCTGTACAGTAACCGTTTCGGAGAAGGTGATAGCCGTAACTTCCATCAAACTGGACAAGTCGACCCTTTCCCTGACCGAAGGCGAGACGGCGGCGCTGACCGCCACGGTATCTCCGGATAACGCGACGGATAAGACGGTGACGTGGAGCAGCAGTGATAAGAGCGTCGCGACGGTGAGCTCCAGCGGCAAGGTAACGGCTGTGAAGGCCGGCACGGCGAAGATTACGGCGAAAGCCGGGGATAAGACGGCGACTTGTACGGTGACGGTTGCCGCGAAGGTAATAGCCGTCACGAAGGTCGCCCTCGATAAGACAACACTGAGCCTGACGGAGGGAGAGACTGCTACCCTGACTGCGACCGTTTCTCCTGACAACGCCACTGACAAAACAGTGACATGGACTAGCAGCGACAAGAGCATTGCGACGGTGAGTACCAGCGGCAAGGTAACGGCTGTGAAGGCCGGCACGGCGAAGATCACAGTCAAGGCTGGCGATAAGACCGCGACCTGCACCGTTACGGTTGCCGCGAAGGTAATAGCCGTCACGAAGGTCGCCCTCGATAAGACAACATTGAGTCTGACGGAAGGTGACACCGCAACGCTGACGGCGACGGTATCTCCGGATAACGCGACGGATAAGACGGTGACTTGGAGCAGCAGCGACAAGTCTGTTGCGACGGTGAGTTCCAGCGGCAAGGTGACGGCCGTGAAGGCCGGTACGGCAAAGATCACGGCGAAGGCCGGGGACAAGACCGCCACCTGTTCAGTGACGGTAACCGCCAGTACCGGAACCTCTATTGAAGGTTTTTCGGAAAGAGAAGTAGAATGGTAAAAACGGTAGAACGATGAAACAAGCATATAGCGTACTTCTTCTCTTGACGGTTTTTCTGACCGGATGTGTCCGCGAAACGCTGGATATCAATAACTTGAGAACCATCTGTTCTGTAGCGGCAGACCTGCCGGATATGGCTGAGACCAAAGCGCATCTTTCGGAAAGGAAGGTAACTTGGGACGCCAATGACGTAATCGGCGTGTTCAGTGATGTACAGGGCGTTGCATACTTCAGGAATGAGAACGCTGCTGACGGAACGGCGGGTAATCGCTTCTCCGGCCAGAGCGTGAGCGGGACGGAATTTTACGCTTTTTACCCCGGGGACGGGAGTATCGGATTCAATCCGGATGACCGGAAGATCCTGTCCTTTACTTACGAACCGACCAGTTCTATGATAGGAACGAATCCGCCGATGAATTTACCGATGGTTGCCACGATGAGTTCGGATGTATTCTCGTTCAAACAGACGATGGGATTGATTCATTTTTCCATTCAGGGCGAACATACCATCAAGTATCTGCGGCTGCGGGGGAACAATTCCGAAGCCCTGGCCGGACACGGTACGATTGATCTGAGTGAGAGCGCCCCGGTCTTTGTCCTGGACGACACCGCTGCGGAGACGGAACTGCTTTGCCAGCCCGATGAGCCCTATTCCATTCCGGCTGACGGCATGCTGCATATCTATTTCCCGTTGCCCGGGCTCCTTTTTAAAGACGGGCTGTCGCTGGAAATCTGCTACCTGGATGGCGGAGAAGAGCGGGTCGTTACGAAGTATACGGACCGGTACGTCTCCGTTGTCCGCAGGATGATCACGAGTTTCGCGGTCGTGGATCTTGACAAACTGATCGAGGAATCTGCCCCGATCGAATACGTCGAGCCGAATCCCGTAGATATGGGCATTCTCATCACTACGGAGGACGGCGGCACGTACAAGGTACTTTTCGGAGATTTCAACCTTGGCGCCACCAAACCGGAGGAATTCGGTTGTTATTATGCCTGGGGCGAGACGGAGCCGAAAAGGAAATATGACTGGAAGATATACAAATGGTGTGACGGTGCGGAAAGCACCCTCACGAAATACAATACGGATTCCTCGCAAGGAAAAGACGGTTTTACGGATGGTAAGACGGAACTTGAACCAGAAGACGATGCGGCCCGCGTGAACCTTGGCGGAGCCTGGAGAATGCCTACGCGTGCGGAAATGGAAGCACTGTTCGCTACGAAGGGCAGTGATGACTATTCCTGGGAGTGGAAGACGGTCGGTGACAGCCAGGGCTGGGAAATCGTGCATCTTGCCACGGATAACAAACTTTTCCTCCCGGCGGCGGGTTATTGGCTGAAATCGTATTATGCTTCGGACGGCGATTATGGACGTTACTGGACCTCCACGTTGAACGATTCGGATGCGGTCAAAGGCTACTCGGCGACCATTACTTCCAGTTACGCCAGCGTGCACAGTATTGAACGTGCTTATGGCCTTCCGATCCGTCCCGTATGCGCTGGGGTGGCCGTCACCGGGGTAACCCTGGACAGGACGACGGCGGATATAACGACGGGCGAGGTGCTCACCCTTACTGCCACCGTGCACCCCGAAGACGCGGGGAACCTGAACGTCGTCTGGTCCAGCAGCGATGAAGCCGTTGCTACCGTTTCCCAGGATGGAAAAGTCACCGGGGTTGCCCTTGGAAGGGCCACGATTACGGTAACCACGGTCGACCGGGGCCTGACTGCGACCTGCAAGGTCTCCGTCAGGAATGCCGCGCCGGAACCGTACGTGACCCCGGACCCCGTCGATATCGGCCTTTCCGTGAAGTGGGGGAGCTTTAACCTGGGAGCCAAGGAAATTGCGGGATACGGCTACTACTTTGCCTGGGGAGAGACGTGGACGAAGGATACCTATTCTTCGGACAACTATTGGTGGCGGGAGGACGGCTCCATCTTCCGGTATTTCCAACTGGATGAAAGAACGCGCCTTGTCCCGCAGGATGATGCCGTGCACGTCAACCTCGGCGGGAAGTGGAGAATGCCTACCTACGACGAATTCGAGGAGCTGTATGGAACGTGCCGTAATCACCGTGACTACGAATGGGAATGGAAAGTCGTCAACGGACACGCTGGATATGAGATCCGGTACCTGGTCAACGGGAACAGCATATTCCTTCCTGCGGCGGGCCTCAGAGAGGTAGATACCCTGGCCGGAGTCGATACCGTCGTGGCCTTATTGTCGGCCGATCTGGATCCAACCAGTTATGGCAGCAGTGCGCTTGCGATGACCCTGGAGGAGAACGAGCTGTATGGTAGCGTTCCCGCCTTGCGCAGCGGGGGATATACGATCCGCCCCGTGTATGACGAGGATTACGTCGTCGTCGATACGAAAGGCATCTCGCTGGAAAGGACAACCTTGGAAATCTATGAAGGCCAGACCTACGATCTGGTGGCGACGGTAAGCCCGGACAACGCCACGAACAAATATGTCAACTGGTCCACCAGCGATAAAAACATCGCGACGGTAGATTATTTCGGGAAAATCGTCGCCCAGTACACCACCGGGAAGTGCACCATTACGGCTGTCGCGGATAACGGAGGGGCGACGGCGACCTGTACGGTCATCGTCAAGGAGGACCCCTTCGCCGGTAATGTCGCGCCTTTGTTCTATAGTACTCCGGATGCCGTGGATATGGGCTTGTCGGTGAAGTGGGGCAGTTTCAACCTGGGTGCCACGAAGCGTGAAGAATATGGTTGTTACTATGCGTGGGGAGAGACGGATCCCAAGAGTTATTATCATATGTCAACGTACAGGTGGAATCATTCGGACGGCGGTATGACTAAATACTGCCTGTCTTCCGAGAATGGTTTCGGCGGGTTCACGGATGGCAAGAGCGTCCTGGATCCCGAAGACGATGCGGCCCACGTGAAACTCGGCGGAAAATGGAGAATGCCGACCGAGGCGGAAATGGATGAACTGATTGCGACGAATGAGAATCCCGGCTATCGCTGGACGTGGAAAACCTTGAACGGACACAATGGCTGGGAAATCGTCTGCCTTGCGAACGGAAACAGCCTGTTCTTCCCTGCCGTCGGCTTTTTCTGGATATCCCTGCATCCCCTTGGTGACGGTTATTACTGGACTTCCACCCTCGACGCATCGGGATCGGACAATGCGCGGCATATGGGCTTCTATTCAAAAGAAGTATATGCGGGAATGTGGACGGGAAGAATAACCCGTGACCATGGATTATGTATCCGACCCGTTTATGCTGAATAAGCGGGGAAACTAGAAGAGTTTCGGGTGGCTTTCCTCCAGTCCGGCGAGGACGCGCTCCATCACCGCCTGACGGATCAGGGCGGAACGTGAGGCGACCTTGAAGCGCTTGCAATACGTGTCGATAGCCGCAAGTTCCTGTGCGTTGAACAGCACGGACTTGCGGTGGATACGCTTCAGCGACGCCCGCTGTTTGTCCAGGTAAGCGGGATCGACGCCTGAGAATTTCCTGTTAGTCTTCTTTCTCTTCGCCATAGAGGATATTGATGTATTGGATGATTTGCAGCAGATTCTCCATTTCCAGGCGGCGTCCGATGATCTCCCCGTCCTCCATCGCGACGAACACCTTTGGCGTGGAGAAGATACCGTAGTCGATCAGCATCGAGGATTCATTCTCCGGATCCCAGAGGTGGACCATCCGGACCTTGCGGTTGGTGCTCCCGGCGTTGAGCGCCTTCCGGAAGGCCTTCCAGGCGCGGCGGTCGGTGTCCGTGTTCACGGCGTAGAAGTTCATCGGGAACCGCACTTCCGCAAGGACGGAAGGCAGCACCTGTGTCTCCAGACGGCATTTGGCGCAGCCCGGCGAGTAGAAGAAGAGCACGCTGATGCGCCCGTCGTCCGGGATGGTCTTCTTCCCGCCGCAGACCTTTTTCAGCGTGACCTTGGGCGCGGTCATCCCCAGCAGGGTGCTGCGATTCTCCAGGGCGAAGCGTTCCGCCTCGAAGAGCTCGAACTCGCTGCGCGTCTCGACCCGGCCCGGGGCGATCCACTCGTCGAAGATGTGCACGGCCACCGCCTCCTCGCCCATGATGCGGCTGAAGCGGTAGTGGTCGAAGACCGACAGGGCGACGTGCTGGCGCGTCAGGGAGTCGCGGCAGCTCCCGATGAGGGTGTCGAACTCGGCGTTCTTCACGGGGGGCTCCTCCCGCTCCAGCGCCGTGTAGAACTGCGTCAGGAGGCTGTCCAGGCCGGCGTAGCGGCCCGTGGTGTCCATCTGGGCGGCGGCGCCCAGGGAAAAGCTCAGGCAGAGGAGTATGAGCAGGACCTTCTTCATTCGACGGCGGGCAGGACGACCCCTTCGGGAAGGAACAGGGTGGTGTCGCCGTGGTGGCGGAGCAGGTCGCGGACGGCGGAGGACGAGATATGGGCGAACTCCTGCGCCGTCGGGATGATGATCGTCTCGATCTCGGGGGCGAGGCGCCGGTTGGCGTCGGCGATGGCGCGTTCGTTGTCGAAATCCATCATGTTGCGTACGCCCCGCACGATGTGGCGGATGCCCAGGGAGCGGCAGACGTCGATGGTCAGGGTATCGTATTCGATGATGCGCACGCGGTCGCCCAGGGAGGCCGTGGCCTGGCGGATGATGTCCATCTTCTGCTCGCCGGTGAAGAAACCGCGCTTGTCCTGGTTGATGCCGATGGCGACGACCACCTGGTCGAACATCGTCAGGGCGCGTCCGAGGATGTTGAGGTGCCCCGCGGTGAAGGGGTCGAAAGAGCCGGGAAACAGCGCTATTGTATTCATAAAGACAAATATAGGAAAATTTGCGTATATTTGGACTATGACAGTGAAAATAGAACCTTCCTGGCGCGAAGCCCTCCAAAACGAATTCGACAGTCCCTATTTTGCCGAGCTGGCCCGGCGCCTGCACGCCGAAAAGGCGGAGGGAAGGACCATCTTCCCGCCGGGGAGTCTGATCTTCCGCGCCTTCGACCTCTGCCCGCTGGACGAGGTGAAGGTGGTCATCCTGGGGCAGGACCCCTACCACGGATACGGCCAGGCGATGGGCCTCTGTTTCAGCGTGCCGCCCGGCGTCCCGGCGCCGCCGTCGCTCAAGAACATCTTCCGGGAGATCGAGACGGACCTGGGCGTGCACATGTCCGGCAGCCCGGACCTCACGCCCTGGGCGCGGCAGGGCGTGCTCCTGCTCAACGCGGTGCTGACCGTCCGCGCGGGGGAGGCCGCCTCGCACGGCTCGTATGGCTGGCAGACCTTCACCGACGCCGTGATCCGCACCGTCTCCGAGCGGCGCGACGGCGTCGTATTCCTGCTCTGGGGAAGTTATGCACGCAGCAAGGCGCCGCTCATCGACGCCTCCCGCCACCTGGTCCTGGAAGCCGCGCATCCCTCGCCGCTGGCCCGCGGCGCATTTTTCGGCTGCAGACATTTTTCCCGCTGCAACGACTATCTCGCGGCAGCGGGAAAAACGCCCATCGACTGGAAGCTGTAGTCAAGCCGGATGGCTTGCCGTGCGCGGGCGTTGTGGAGGGCGGAGCGTCCGACCGCAGGGGAGGGCAAGCCCGATCAGAATATGAAGGAAATGACGTCCTGGATGGTCTTCACGTAGTGGAACTCCAGGCCGCGGATGTAGATCTCCTTGATATCCTCGATATCCTTCCGGTTATCCTCCGAAATCACGATCGTATGCACTCCGGCGCGCTTGGCGGCGAGGATCTTCTCCTTGATGCCGCCCACCGGCAGCACCCGGCCGCGCAGCGTCATCTCGCCGGTCATCGCAATGCCCTTGCGGATGGCCTCGCCGCGCAGGGCCGAGACCATCGAACTGACCATCGTGATGCCCGCCGAGGGGCCGTCCTTGGGTGTGGCGCCTTCCGGTACGTGCACGTGGATGTCCTTGGCGGCGAACTGCTCGGAGGTCATCTTCGCCAGGTCCGGATGCGCCTTGATGTACTGGTAGGCGATGGTCGCGGATTCCTTCATCACGTCGCCCAGGTTGCCGGTCATGCTCATCACGCCTTTGCCCGTGGAGACGGAGCTCTCGACGAAGAGGATCTCGCCGCCCATCTGGGTCCAGGCTAATCCGGTCACCACGCCGGGGGCTTCGTTGCCTTTCTGCAGGTCGTGGAAGTTCGTCGGCAGGCCGAGGTATTCCTTGAGGTGCTCCTTCTTGATGGTCTGCGGATACTCCTGCCCGAGGGCGATCTTCTTCGCGGTCACGCGGGCGATCTTGGCGATCTGCTTCTCCAGGCCGCGCACGCCGGACTCGTGGGTGTATTCGTCGATGATGGCGCCCAGGGCCGCCTTGTCGATCTTCAGGCCGCTCTTCGGGATGCCGTGCTCGGCGAGCTGCTTGGGCACGAGGAACTTCTTGGCGATCTCCATCTTCTCCTCGGCCAGGTAACCGGTCACGTTGATCAGCTCCATGCGGTCGAGCAACGCCGGCTGGATGGGTGCGGTGCTGTTCGCCGTGGTGATGAACAGGACGTTGCTGAGGTCGTAGTCCTGGTCCAGGTAGTTGTCGTGGAAGGTGGAGTTCTGCTCGGGGTCGAGCGCCTCCAGCAGGGCGGACGAAGGGTCGCCCTTGAAGTCCGCGCTGAGCTTGTCCACCTCGTCCAGCACGATCACCGGGTTGGAGGTGCCCGCCCGGGCGATGCCGTTCAGGATACGGCCCGGAAGGGCGCCCACGTAGGTCTTGCGGTGGCCGCGCAGCTCCGCTTCGTCGTGCATGCCGCCGAGGGCGATGCGCACGTACTTGCGCCCGAGGGCCCGGGCGATGGATTTGCCCAGGGAGGTCTTGCCCACGCCCGGAGGGCCGTAGAGGCAGAGGATCGGGGACTTCATGTTGCCCTTCAGCTTGAGGACGGCGAGGTACTCGACGATGCGGTCCTTGACCGTGTCGAGCCCGTAGTGGTCCTGGTCGAGCACCTTCTGGGCGTGCGCGAGGTCGAGGTTGTCCTCGCTCATCTCGCCCCAGGGAAGGTCGAGCATGAACTCCAGGTAGTTGTACTGGACGCTGTAGTCCGGCGAGGACGGGTTGTATTTCTCGAGCTTGGCGAGCTCCTTGTTGAAGGCCTCGCCGATCTCCTTGGGCCATTTCTTCCCGGCGGCGCGCTCGCGGAACTTTTCGAATTCCTCGGCGTCGTCCATGCCCAGTTCCTCCTGGATGGTGCGGAGCTGGTTGTTGAGGTAGTACTCCCGCTGCTGCTGGTCGATCTCGCTCTTGACCTTCTGGTTGATCTCCTGTTTGATCTTCATCAGCTCGACCTGGGAGTCCAGGACGGCGAGGAGCTTGAGGGCGCGCACCTTGACGTCGTCGTACTCGAGCAGCTTGATCTTGGACTCGAAGTTCTCCACCTCGATGGTGGTGGCGATGAAATTCACCAGGAACTTGAAGTCGTCGATGGCCTTCAGGGCGCCGACCGTCTCCCGCGTGCCGATGTTGCTGGAGCGCAGGATGTTCACCGCCTTGTCCTTGAGGGAGTCGGCGATGGCCTTGATGTCGGTGCTGCGGGCATCGTCCGGCAGGATGTCCGGCAGGTAGTGCACGCGCGCGGTAATATAAGGTTCGTAGCCGAGCACGGCGTCCAGCGACAGGCGCTTGAAAGCCTGCAGGATGGCGGTGATGGTGCCGTCGGGCATCTCCAGCGTCTTGAGTACCTTGCATACGGAACCGTACCGGCAGAGGTCTTCCTCCTGCGGATCCTCGACCATCACGTCGTTCTGCGGCACCGCACCGATGAAAAAACTCTCCTTCTCGGCATCCTGGATGAGGCGCACGGACTTCTCCCGGCCGATCGTGATCGGGAAGACGGCGCCCGGGAAGAGCACCGCGTTGCGGAGCGCCAGGACGGGGAGAATGTCCGGAAGCTCGGATTCGTCGAACTTGAGCAGGCCTTCCCCCTGCATGACGGGAATGATGCTGACTTCTGCGCCAGCGGGAAGGGAAAATTCTTTATCTTGTCTCATAATATTGTCAAAATGTCAGTAATGGCGGGGCAAGCGGCCCGGCTGCGTATATCGTCAATCTCCGTGCCATGCCAAAAACTGCAAATAACATTTTGAATAATAAAAAAATAACTCTATTTTTGCACTCCCAATTCGAGTACTGATTTAAATAACTCAAAATACGTAAAGCTATGACTAAAGCAGAAATCGTGAACGAAGTGGCAAAGGCCACCGGCATCGAGAAAGTCGCAGTCCAGACCGTCGTCGAGGCTACCATGGAAAGTATCAAAGGTTCCCTGATCAAGGGCAACCCCGTCTATCTCCGCGGATTCGGCAGCTTCATCATCAAGCACCGCGCCCAGAAGGCCGCCCGCAACATCAAGGAGGAGACCACGATGACCATCCCGGCCCACGACATCCCGGCTTTCAAGCCCGCCAAGTCCTTCGTCGCAGCCGTCAAGACCAAATAATAAATTCCCAATCATATGCCCAACGGAAAGAAGCATAAGAGACACAAGATGGCCACGCACAAGCGCAAGAAGCGCTTGCGTCTGAACCGGCACAAGAAGAAATAGTCGAGGAAAGCCTGACGGGAGATCCGGCGGGCTTTTTCTTGATATATAGATGACAATGGAAACCGCGAAAACAGAAAAAGACCTGGTGGTGGACGTCTCGTCCGCCGAGGTCCGGATCGCTCTGCTGGAAAACCACCGGCTGATCGAGCTGAACCGGGAATCGAACCAGGGTCAGAGCTTCACGGTGGGAGACGTCTTCCTGGGTAAGGTCAAGAAGATCCTCCCCGCCCTGAATGCGGCTTTCGTGGATATCGGCGACAGCAAGGAAGCGTTCATCCACTACCTTGACCTGGGCTTGTACTTCAAGGCGTTCGACACGTTCGTGCGCGAGAGCAATCCCAACCGGGACCTCGGCAAGCTCTATTCGGGGATGAAGATCGGCCCGGCCCTCGCGAAGGAGGGAAGGATCGAAGACCATCTCAAGGTCGGGCAGATGCTGATCGCCCAGATCACCAAGGAGCCGATCTCCACGAAGGGATCCAGGTTGACTGCGGAGATTTCATTGGCAGGACGCAACATTGTACTGCTCCCCTTCGCCGAGAAGGTGAGCGTTTCCCAGAAAATCTCCTCCAAGGAGGAGAGAAAGAGGCTCGAGACCATCGTCCGCAGCATCCTCCCGAAAAACTACGGCGCGATCATCCGTACCGCGTCCGAAGGCAAGACGGCTTCCGTCCTGGTGGCCGAACTCCGCCTGCTCATCGAGAAATGGGAAGGATCCTGGAAGAAGGTGGCCGCATCCAAGGGGGTGAAACTCCTCTTCACCGAGTACTCCAAGACCACCACGGTCCTCCGCGACCTCCTCAACGACACCTTCGCCAACATCCACATCAACGACAGGAAGGTGTATGAGGAGACGCGCAAGTACATTTCCCTGATCTCTCCCGAGCAGGAGAAGATCGTGAAGCTCTACGAAGGCAAAGAACCGATATTCGACCATTTCGAGGTCACCCGCCAGATCAAGAGCTCGTTCGGGAAGGTGGTGCCGATGAAGCAGGGTGCGTATCTGGTCATCGAGACCACCGAGGCGCTGAATGTAATCGATGTCAACAGCGGCATCCGGGCCAAGACCAGCGACCAGGAGGAGAACACCTTCGAGGTCAACAAGCTCGCTGCCGAGGAGATCGCCCGCCAGCTGCGTCTGCGCGATATGGGCGGCATCGTCATCGTCGATTTCATCGACATGGCGAAAGCCGAGCACCGCAACGACCTGTACAAGTACATGCGGGACCTGATGGCCGACGACCGCGCCAAGCACAACGTGCTGCCTCTTACCAAATTCGGGTTGATGCAGATCACCCGCCAGCGGATCCGTCCGGTGACGGAGATCAACACCACCGAGCAATGTCCCCTCTGCCACGGCACCGGGAGGATTACCTCCACCGTGGTCATTGACGAGCAGATCGAACGCGAAATCGCCGATCTCGCCGAAAAGGGGCAGAAGACCATGACCGTACGGGTGAGCCCCATCCTCGGGGCGTACCTGACGCGCGGATGGAACTCGTTCCTCCGCAAATGGAAACGCAAGTACAAATGCAGGCTGGACCTGGTCGAGGTGACCGAACACGGCATCCTGCAGTATGAAATCGTAGATGAAGAAGGAAAGGCGCTCCTGTAGGGCGCCTTTCTTTTTTTTGCATTGGAAATCCGGGGAATATTCTTATCTTGCAAAACTAAAACTTTTATCCGTTATGAAGAAGAAATTCAGATGCATGGTTTGCGGTTACGTATATGAAGGGGAGAACCCGCCCGAGGTTTGCCCCCAGTGCCGCGCCAAAAGTGACAAATTCGTAGAAGTCAAGTCCGAGGGTCTCGAATGGGCCTGCGAGCACCGCCTGGGCGACGGTGTCGTCGAGGATGCCGAGATCATGCAGGGCCTGCACGACCATTTCAACGGCGAGTGCACCGAAGTGGGCATGTACCTCGCGATGAGCCGCCAGGCGGAGCGCGAGGGATACCCGGAGGTGGCCGACGCCTTCAGGCGCTATGCGTTCGAGGAGGCGGAGCACGCCGCGAAGTTCGCGGAGCTGCTGGGCGAGGTGGTCTGGGACACCAAGACCAACCTCAAGAAGCGTGCGGAGGCGGAGTGCGGCGCCTGCGAGGGCAAGCTTGCCATCGCCACCCGCGCCAAGAAGCTCGGCTATGACGCCATCCACGACACCGTGCACGAGATGGCCAAGGACGAAGCCCGTCACGGGGCCGGTTTCCAGGGATTGTATAAGCGCTATTTTGAGAAATAGCGCTTATACAATCGGGGGAGGGTTCCCCCGCACCCCCTCTGTCGCTTTGCTCCGATTATCCAGGCAAAGGCAGCAATATGCGTGATGGTTATGGGGCCGGCCCTCGGGGGCCGGCCCCGTTTCCTTTTTCCGGAGAATTTCGTATCTTCGCGGAAAGGGTAAACTTAAAACGGAAAAGATATGGCTATTTGGTTCGTAATGCTCGCCGTGATGCTGTTGTCCTTCATCGTCCAGCGGGTCCTGAACAGCAGGTTCGACAAATATTCCCAGATGCCGTCCCCGCACGGGATGACGGGCGCCGACGTGGCGCGCATGATGCTGGCGCAGAACGGCATCAACGACGTCCAGGTGCAGTCCGTAGACGGCCGGCTGACGGACCACTACGATCCGCGCACGAAGGTCGTCAACCTCAGCGAGGGCGTTTACGGAAGCGCGTCCATCGCCGCCTGCGCCGTGGCCGCCCACGAGACCGGGCACGCCATCCAGCACGCGACCGGCTATGCGCCGCTGCGCCTGCGCTCCGCGCTGGTGCCGGTGGTGACGTTCGCCAACAATACGGTCCAGTGGGTGCTGCTCGCCGGCGTCATCCTGATCGACATCTTCCCGTCGCTCATCTGGGCCGGCATCGCCTTGTTCGCCGTGACGACGTTCTTCAGCCTCGTCACCCTGCCGGTCGAGATCAACGCCAGCCAGCGCGCCGTGACCTGGCTGGAGGGCGCCGGCGTGGTGGATGCCGGCACCCGCCCGATGGCGGTGGACGCCCTCAAGTGGGCGGCCTACACCTACATCATCGCAGCGCTCGGCTCCCTGGCCACGCTGTTCTACTACATTTCCCTGGCAAACAGCCGCCGTTAGACATGGACAGCACGAGGATAGACAAATACCTCTGGGCAATCCGGGTGTTCAAGACCCGGAGCGACGCCACCGACGCCTGCAACGGCAACAAGGTCAAGGTGGCGGGCGTAAACGCCAAGCCGTCCAAGGCCGTCAAGGCCGGCGACGTGCTGGAGATCCGCAAGGGATCGGCCCTGTTCACTTACCGGGTGCTGAAGGTTACCGAGAGCCGGATGGGGGCGCAGCTGGTGCCCGAGTTCGCCGAGGACCTGACACCGGATTCGGAACGCGCCAAGCTGCACGCTCCGAAAGAGACCGTCGTCCTGCAGCGCGACCGCGGGGCCGGAAGGCCCACCAAGCGCGACCGGCGTCAGCTGGAAGAGATGATGGATTCGCTGGACTTCGACAATTAATCCAGATACATCGCGTGGCGGACCTTGGCGGCGGCCTCGTCGCCGCGGATTCCGCGCAGGATTTCGAGCGCGAAGCTGACCGCGTGTCCGGCCGAGCGCCCGGTGACGATGCGTCCCGCCCGCACGGCGGGCTCCGGCGTATAGACCGCCCCCTTCGCAATCAGCGCATCCTGGAAGCCTTCGAAGCAGGTGAACGCCTTGCCTTTCCAGTCGTCCAGCTGGCTCAGCACCAGCCCCGGGGCGGCACAGATGGCCGCGACGGTGCCGCCGGCGGCATAGTGCTCGCGCATCAGTTCGATGAGCGGCGTGCAGGCTGCGAGGTTCTTCGAGCCGGGCATGCCGCCCGGGAAGATCATCACGTCCGCTGCCGTCGTGCCGGCATGGTCGCCGTCCAGTTCAGGCAGGAAGGCGTCGGCGCCCAGGGTGATACCGTGGGAGGATTCGACGAAGGAATCGTCCGTGAGGGCGACCAGGCGGGTGTCGACGCCGCCCCGGCGGAGCACGTCGTTGGTGGCGAGGGCCTCGACATCCTCGAAGCCGTCTGCGAGGAAAATGTTCACTCCTTTCATATCGCGTCAGTCTTTATTCGTCTTCGGGCAGGGTGGGTGCCGCATCGGGATTGATATAGGGATCTTTCGTGTCCGGCCGGACCGTCGTCTCCAGCAATACGGTATCCCGTTCCGCGGGCAGCAGGCGGTACTGCGCGCATTCCGCGGGGACGAGGACCGTTTCACCGCAGGCGAGGGGATAGTCGGCGGGGATGCCGCCGGGCAGGGTCAGCTGCACGGCGGCGGCGCCCTTCACGCAGCTGTACAGGCAGAAGGAGGCGCCTTCGGGGTTCGTGATCTCGAGCGGGGCGGCGAGCCGGAGGCGCTCCACGCGCAGTTGCGGCGCATCACTGAGCAGCTCGCCCGCCGGAGCGGGGGCTTCGAAACGGCGGTAGTCGATGAAATCCAGCGCGTCCACCAGCGAGAGCGCCGGGTCGAATTCGTCCGGATGCACCTGCTCGCCCCAGCCGCACAGGCAGAAATCCATCGGCGAGGATTCCGCAATCTCCAGGATATCCACATCGCCCGCCGCCGCGTGGGGCGTGCCGGCGGGAATGCGCAGGCACTGCCCGGCGTGGGGGGCGACCACGTTGAGAAGCGACTCCACGCTGCCGTCCAGGCACTTGGCGTAAAACTCGCCGGCGTCGGCGTCGCGCCGGAACCCGGCCATCAGGCGGGCGTCCTTGCCGGCGCGCAGGACATACCAGAGCTTCTCCTTGCCCAGGAAGTCATAGCGCTGCGCGGCGGTTTCGTCGTCGGGATGCACCCGGAGCGGCATCCGTCCGCGGACGTGCAGCAGGCGCACGCATACGGGGAACTGGCGGCCGTAGGCGTCGTATGCCGCCTCGCCGACCACGCGGTCGAGGTAGGTGTCCATCACCTCGGCGATGCTGTTGCCCGCGAGCCAGCCTTCGCGCACCAGGGAATCCCGGTAGCCCAGGTCCGCGAGGCGGAACTCCTCGCTGCCCCAGGGATAGTCGTCCTGCAGGGTGCAGAACCTGAAGGGATACAGTTTCTTCTCTTCTTCCATAGATGTACAAAAATAGCAAAAATGCCTTATATTTGTACCTACGGTTAGATCATAGCGTATGAAACAGAAGCTCCATCCCTCCACCCTGTGTGTCCAGGCGGGCTACGAGCCGGCCAACGGCGAGCCCCGGCAGATGCCGATCATCCAGAGTACGACCTTCAAATACACGACCAGTGACGAGATGGGCCGTCTCTTCGACCTCGAAGAGGCCGGCTATTTCTATACCCGTCTCCAGAACCCCACCAACGACCGCGTGGCGGCGCGCCTGGCGGCCCTCGAAGGCGGCGTGGCGGGAATGCTGACCTCCTCCGGGCAGGCCGCGAACTTCTTCGCCTGCTTCAACATCTGCGAGGCCGGCAGCCATATGATCAGCACGGCCGCCATCTACGGCGGCACGTTCAATCTCTTTGGCGTCACTTTCCCGAAGATGGGCATCGAGGTGACCTTCATCGACCAGAACGCTTCCGACGAAGAGATCGAGGCGGCCTTCCGGCCGAACACCAAGCTGCTTTTCGGCGAGACGCTGACCAATCCGGGCGTCCGGGTGCTGGACATCGAGCGGCTCGCCCGCATCGCCCACGCCCACGGGGTGCCCCTCATCGTGGACAACACGTTCCCCACGCCGGTGAACTGCCGCCCCATCGAGTTCGGCGCCGACATCGTCACGCACTCCACCACGAAGTACCTGGACGGCCACGGCACCACGGTCGGCGGCGCCATCATCGACAGCGGCAACTTCGACTGGGAGGCGCACGCGGAGAAGTTCCCCGGGCTGACGACCCCGGACGAGTCCTATCACGGGCTTACCTATACGAAGAAATTCGGAAAACTGGCCTACATCACCAAGGCCACCAGCCAGCTGATGCGCGACCTGGGCTCCATCCAGAGCCCCCAGAACGCCTTTTACCTGAACCTCGGCATCCAGACCCTCGCCGTCCGGATGAAGCACGTCTGCCAGTCGGCGCGGCAGGTGGCGCAGTTCCTGCACGACCACCCCGCCGTGAAGTGGATCTGCTATCCGGACCTTCCGGACGACCCGGACAACGCCCTGGCCCGGAAATACCTTCCGGAGGGCTCCTGCGGCGTTATGGCCTTCGCGATCAAGGGCGACCGGGCGGCGGCGAACCGCTTCATGGACAGCCTGCGGCTCGTCACGATCGAGACGCACGTGGCCGACTGCTATTCGTGCATCCTGCACCCGGCCTCGCACACCCACCGCCAGCTCAGCGACGAGCAGCTGCGGGAAGCCGGCGTGGACCCGGACCTGATGCGCCTGAGCATCGGTCTGGAGGACACGCGTGATATCATTGCCGATTTACAGCAGGCGCTGCAAGAAACGATATAAGCAGGCCGATGGCTGCGACGCCGAGGGCGGTCCAGAGGACATCCCCGGCCTGAAGCACGACGGGATATGCCTGGAGGAGGAATCCTCCGGGCATTTTTACGATTCCGAAACGCTGCTGGAGGAGTGCCAGGGCAATGCCGATGACCAGCCCGGCAAGCAGGCCGGACAGGGACACCAGCCAGCCTTCCCAGATGAAGATGCGGCGGATGAGCCGGTCGTCCGCCCCCAGGGCACGCAGGGTGCGGATGTCATCCTCCTTCTCGATGACCAGCATCGACAGCGAACCGAGGATGTTGGTGGCGATGATGATGACCACGAAAAGCAGGATCAGGTACACGGCCAGCTTCTCGTAACGCATCATCCTGTACAGGTCGGGGTTCTGCCGGGCACGGTCCCGGACCAGGAAGTCCGGCCCCAGCAACTCCTGCAGGCGGCCGAGGGTGCGCCGGTCCGCCTTCCCGTCCAGCGAGATCTCGAGCCCGCTGACCTCTTCCGATAGGCCGAGCAGGCTGCGCATCTGCGCGATGGGCAGCACCAGCAGTTCTTCATCCGCGGTGGCGCTCACGCTCAGCAGGCAGGAAGGGGAGAGCCGCACGCTGCCCAGGGCCGCGGCGGGCCCGGCGAGGGGGATGCGGGCGCCTCGGCGGGGATAATAAAGGACGAGCGGGTCGGTGAAATGCGGCCGGACGCCCAGCTTGTAGGCCAGGCCGGAGCCGAGGGCGGCCTGTGCGACGTCGCCCCGGTGCAGGGAGAACTCTCCCTCGAGCACGTGCTCCGCCAGGCCGGACTCCCGCTCGTAGGTCCCGTCCACGCCCTTGGCGCGCGCCAGCCCTTCCCGTCCGGCGTAGGAGACGAAGACCTGTTCCTCCAGGACGCTGCAGATCCGGACGACGCCCGGTTCGTCCGAAAGGGCGTCGAAAGCCGGTCCTTCGGGCACGAAATACTTGCCGTGCGCGGCCGTGACCAGTACGTCGGGAGCAAGGTCGGAGAGATTCTCCTCGATGACGCGGTTGAACCCGTTGAACACCGAGAGGATAAGGATGAGCGCGGCGGTTCCGACAGCCATCCCGATGGCGCTGATGGCCGATATGGTGTGGATGACACCCAGCGACTTGCGGGCGACGAGATACCTTCGGGCTATATAAAGTTCCGGCTTCAAGGGGCTATTTCTTGAGAAGCTCCTCGATGCGTTCGGCGTAGTCCAGGCTCGTGTCCAGGTAGAAGTCGATCTCGGGTACGATGCGCAGCTGGGAGGCCACCTTGCGTCCGAGTTCGCCCCGCAGCGCGCGCTTGTTCTCCTCAAGCACCTGCATGACCTGCGGCGCACGTTCGGAGGGGAAGATGCTCACGAACACCTTCGCCACGCTCAGGTCGGGGCTGACGCGGACCTCGCTGACGGTGACCATGCAGCCGCCGAAAACCGTCATCCCCTTGCTGCGGATAATCTCGGCCAGGTCGCGCTGCAGTTCGCGGGCGACCTTGAGCTGGCGGGTGCCGGCGGGTTTTTCCGATGCTTTCCTAGTCATTGACCTTGATGATGAAATAGTCTTTCTTGCCCTTCTGGGCGAGGATGTATTTGCCGTCCACGATGTCGGCTTCGGACAGTTGGTAGCCGATGTCGGTCAGCTTGTCCTTGTTGAGGCTGAAGCCGTTCTGCTGGATCATCTTGCGGGCTTCTCCCTTGGAGGGGAAGATCTGCGTGCTGACGGCCAGGGCGTCCAGGATGCCGAGCGGAAGGTCCGCGCGGCTGATCTCAAAGGTGGGAACGCCGTCGAACACGGCGAGGAAGGTGCGCTCATCGAACTTGCGCAGGTCCTCCGAAGTGGATTTGCCGAAAAGCATCTGCGAGGCGCGCACGGCGTTGTCGTACTCCGCCTGCCCGTGGACCATGACCGTTACCTCGCGGGCGAGCAGACGCTGGAGCTCGCGGCGCTCGGGAGCCTGCCGGTGGGCTTCGATGGCCGCTTCGATGGTCCCGCGGTCCAGCAGGGTGAAGATCTTGATGAAGCGCTCGGCGTCTTCGTCGCTGACGTTCAGCCAGAACTGGTAGAACTGGTACGGCGAGGTGCGCTCCGGGTCGAGCCAGACGTTCCCTTTCTCGGTCTTGCCGAACTTGGAGCCGTCGGCCTTCTTGATCAGCGGGCAGGTGAGGGCGAAGGCCTCGCCGCCGTCCATGCGGCGGATGAGCTCGCTGCCGGTGGTGATGTTGCCCCACTGGTCGGAACCGCCGAACTGCAGGATGCAGCCTTTGTTCTTCCAAAGCCAGTAGAAATCATAGCCCTGCATCAGCTGGTAGCTGAATTCGGTGAAGGACATCCCTTCGCTGGACTCGCGGGAAAGGCGTTTCTTCACGCTGTCCTTGGCCATCATGTAATTGACGGTGATGTGCTTGCCGATGTCGCGGATGAAGTTGATGAAAGTGTAGTCCTTCATCCAGTCGTAGTTGTTGACGAGTTCCGCCTTGTTGGGGGCGTCGGAATCGAAGTCGAGGAAACGGCTGAGCTGCGCTTTCAGGCCCGCGACATTGTGGTTAAGGGTAGCCTCGTCCAGCAGGTTGCGCTCCTGGCTTTTCATCGAAGGGTCGCCGACCATGCCGGTGGCGCCGCCGATGAGGGCGAAGGGCTTGTGGCCGCAGTTCTGGAAATGCTTGAGTATCATTACGCTGACGAGATGCCCGATGTGCAGGGAGTCCGCCGTGGGGTCGATCCCCACGTAAGCGGCCTGCGGGCCTTCCATCAGTTTTTCTTCCGTTCCGGGCATGATATCCTGGATCATGCCTCTCCATTTGAGCTCTTCTACAAAATTCTTCATCGGATACACGCGAATTAGTCTGCAAATTTAGTAAATTTGTAGGTCGAAACAATTTATTACAATTAGAATATGAGAAAGAAAATCGTTGCAGGCAACTGGAAGATGAACACCACCAGACCTGATGGCATCGAACTGGCAAAGGCCGTCGCGGCCCGTGCGGCGGAAGTCCCCGAAGGCGTCGGCCTCATCATCGCCCCGCCGTTCACCCACCTGTGCTGCTGCGCCAAGCAGCTGGAAGGCACGAAGGTCGAACTCTCCGCGCAGAACTGCGCCGACCACGTCAAGGGTGCCTACACCGGCGAAGTCTCCGCCGACATGCTGAAGGCCGTCGGCTGCCAGTGGACCATCCTCGGGCACTCCGAGCGCCGTCAGTACTACGGCGAGACCGACGAGAAACTGGTCGAGAAGGTCAAACTCGCCCTGGCGGCGGGTCTCGGCGTGATCCTCTGCGTCGGAGAAGTCCTGGAAGAGCGCAAAGCCGGCAAACATTTCGACGTCTGCGAGGCCCAGATCAAGAACGTCCTGTTCAATTTCACCGCCGAGGATATGAAGAAGATCGTCGTCGCCTATGAGCCCGTCTGGGCTATCGGTACCGGCGAAACGGCCACCCCGGAGCAGGCGGAAGAGATCCACGCCTTCATCCGCAAAGTCCTCGCCGGCAAATTCGGCGCGGCTGTCGCGGACGACGTGACGATCCTGTACGGCGGCTCCTGCAAGCCGTCCAACGCGAAGGAACTCTTTGCCCAGAAGGATATTGACGGCGGCCTGATCGGCGGAGCGTCCCTCAAGGCAGACGACTTCATCCAGATCGCCCTGTCATTCTAAGATACGGATGCACAGGCCGATCCGGCCTGAATTGCTCCACAGCCAGAATTGATCACCCTCGATGCGTACGACTTCGAGGGTGAGATTTTTCCGTGTCAGCACGTCCCTTTCCGTCGTCCAGGTCAGGTCCGCCGTGACGGTCTGACCCTGGATGGTGGGAAGCTCCGTGAAGCGGACGGCGTAGAAGTCGGACATGTTGTCGGTGTGGGCCCGGAACTCCTTGCGGTCGCGGCTGAAGGAGAGCTGGCAGGTGTTCGGCTCGTAGGTAAAGGGGATGGAGCCGCCGACCATCAGGCGGATCTCGTCGTTCTCACTGAAGGCGGAACGCATCCGCTTGTCCGTACACCCGGTCAGGACGGGCAGCAGGACCGTGGCGAAGAGCAACAGGGCGCGTGCGGGGCGGAAACGGGTCATCATAGGACGGTAATTTGCTTGACGATGAGCTCGGACGTGCCGTCGGTGTGCAGGATCTCCGCCTTGAGCAGGCCGGAGCGGCGCAGCGTGAAGCCGCCGTCCCCGTCCGCCTGTATCCGGACGCCGTCAAAGAACCAGCGTATCTGCTCCACGTCGGTGGCATTGAACACGCGCAGCGGAATGCGGGTTCCGAGGGGGAAACTGCCGTCGACATTGCGCGTGGTGTTGTTGAGGTAGATGTAGGGGTACGAGCCGCCGCGGTACATCTTCGTCACGAAGCGGTCGCTGACGGAATAGCGCTCCCGTTCCGAGATACGGACCGTGACGCTGAAGCTGTAGCCTGTCTGCGGCCGCAGGCGCTCCAGGGTGAAACTGGCCGCATCCGGGGCGGCCGCCGCGCTGAAATCGTCCTCGCCGTCGGTCCAGCGCAGGTCGAATCCCTCGATGCCGCCGAGAGACGGATCGCAGCTCCAGCGGACCAGGGCCGCGTCCTGGTAAACGGTGACGTCCGTCAGGACGATCGGGGCGATTACGTCGAATTCGACGCCGCCGTTCCCGTCCGGCCGGATGCCGGTGAGGGCGAGTCCGCCCGAGCGTCCGCTCCAGGAGCGGAAGCGGGCGGGCGTATCGGAGCCGAAGCAGTCCAGGCCCGGCTGGGGGAAGGGGACCCGCGAGAAGTCCGCCGCCTCCGGGTCCGCCGGAACCAGGCGGGCGCAGGGATGCCCGGGGTTGTTGTTGACGAGCCCGAATTCCCAGCGTTCGCGGGCGGAGAGTTCGGCCTCATACTGAGGTGCGAAACCCGCCGGATTGTCCGAACGGTCGACGTGATAGACGAGCAGGCCGCCGGCACGCGCCTCGAAAAGGAAGAACTCATCCTTCTTCCCGGCCGGTGCATAGAGGTACCTGCGCGAGGTGATGAGCGGTTCCAGCACATAGTGCCCGGTGGCCAGCGTGTCGCACTGACCTATGCCCAGCAGGTTGAAATCCAAAGCGTTGAAGTCCGGTGTCGGATCTTTTTTGCAGCCTTCGTCCATCAGGGCGCTGTCCCAGAGCCCCGGGGTTTTCCCGCCGCTGTCCTCCCCGTCCGTGTCGTAATAATCAGGCAGGCCCAGCAGGTGCCCGATTTCGTGGCAGAAGATGCCCGGCCGCCCCTGGGGAAGGACGGCGAAGCGGTCGATCCTCTTGCCGTCCAGCGTGATGGCCTTGCCGATGGCGGACAGTTCGTCCTTGCGGGACCACAGGTCGTCCGGCTTGCCGCTTTCCTCTTCGCCCGGCCCGGGCGTAAGCAGCAGGACACCGTCCACGGCGCCGTCGCCGTCCGGGTCGTACAGGGAGAAGTCCACGTCGGCGTCCGCGAGCAGGCACGCTTCCCGGACGGCTTCCTCCAGGCGGGCGTCGCGCTGCCCGGCGTGGTTCCCGCCGTAATAGGCGAGCTGCTTGGGGAGGGTCCTGACGGGAGCGAGTTCGAAGCGGAACTCCCGCTCTCCCGCGAACTGCCGGTTGAAGTAGGCTTCCGCCGCGGCCGTCTCGGCTTCCAGTTCGCCCCGGCTCACGCGGAATTCCCTGTCCTGGAACTGGACAGGCAGCACCACCATCCGGAACACGGCAATCAGCGTCAGAAACATAGCACTAAGATAGTGATTCTTCCGGAAAAGAGCAAAAGGCCGGAAACCTCGCGGCTACCGACCTTTAGACGTGTACTAAAACCTAAACCTACAACATAGATGCGGGCGGTTTCAGAAACGTTGCAAAAAATTTCAAAAAAATTACTTCGCGTCAGCGACGGAAGCTTTGCGGAACTCCTTGAGGTCCTTCATCAGCTCCAGGGCGGCCTTGCGGGCGCGGGCACCGGCGGCCTTGTTTCCCTTGACGACTTGAGCTTCGGCGTTGACCTTGAAAAGGTCCATCGTCTCTTCGATTTTCTTTACAAGTTCTTTCATGATTTGATATTTTTAAAATGTTAGTGGTAACTGCTTATGCCACTGCAAGGTAAGAAAGAATCGAAAAAAAAACAAATATTTCTCTCAAATTCAATCTTCAATTGCGGTTTTTTCGGTTTTTATGCGCGAATTCAGCTGCGACATGGCCTTCTGGACACCCAGGAAGGCCCAGGTGCGCAGACCGCCGGCCACGGTGCGGGCGATTCCGGGGATTTCCTTAAGCTGCTCTTCCGACAGGCTGCCGAGCACGTAGTCGATCTGTCCGCCCAGGGCGAAGTCGTGTCCGATGCCGATGCGCAGCCGCGCCCATTCCTTGCTTTCCAGCATCTCCCCGATATGGGCGAGGCCGTTGTGCCCGCCGTCGCTGCCGCTGGCGCGCAGGCGGATCGTGCCGAAGGGAAGGTTGATGTCGTCGCAGATGACCATCAGGCATTCGCGGGGGATTTCGAGTTTCTGCAGCCAATAGCGGACGGCGTTGCCGCTGAGATTCATGTAGGTCGAGGGCTTCAGCAGGTGGAATTCCCGCCCCTTGTCCCGCACGACGGCCATGTCGCCGTAACGGCCGGGCTCGAAAACGACATTGGATGCCTGGGCCCAGGCATCCAATATCATAAAACCGATGTTGTGTCTCGTGTTGGCGTATTCGGCACCGATGTTGCCGAGCCCGACCACCAGATAACACTTGTCAGCCACGGGAGCTTCGGGTTTATTCCTCCGCAGCAGCCGCAGTAACATTGCGCGTGGTCTTGACGCCGCAGATGATGGTGTCCTTGTCGGAGACGACGGCGACGTTCTTCACCTGGATGTCGGAAGCCTTGATGCGCTTGTCCAGTCCGAGGGGCGTGATGTCCACGGTGATCTCGTCGGGGAGGTCTTTCATCTGGGCGGAGATGCGCAGGCTGCGGGTGTTCTGGTAGAACTTGCCACCCTGCTGGACACCCTTGGCGTGACCGGTGATCACGAGCGGGACGCTGATGGTGATGGGCTTCTTCTCGTCCACGGCGAGGAAGTCGATGTGCAGGCAGGCGTCCGTGACGGGATGCCACTGGATTTCGTGCAGGACGGCGGTCTGCGGGGCGCCGCCATCGAGGACGAGGTCCACGATGTATGCCTTCGGAGTGTCGGTGAGGGCCTTGAGGTCCTTGGCGTTGACGGTGAAGAGGACGTTCTCCATGCCGAGGCCGTACAGGTTGCACGGCACGAGGCCTTCGCGGCGGAAGGCCTTGATGACGGCCTTGTTGCCGACCTTGCGGGTCTGGCCTTTCAGTTCAAAATGCTGCATTGTTCTGTTTGTTAAAATGTGTTACTCAATTTGGGGCGAACCCAAATCCCATTGCACCAAAACCTTAGCGGTTTTCAAAATGCGCGCAAAGATACTGAATATTTCTGATTTTCCAATACTTTCCCTATTCTACCAGACGGACGCGGTCGTTCCAGGAGAGGGTGCGGTAGAAGGCGTTGAGCCGGGGGCGGGAGGCGTCCGGGATATAGGTCGACAGGCCGCAGCAGCGCTCGAGCTTGAGGTCGAAGAACGTCGGCGTCTCGGCGTGATAACTGACGGCCTCGGCGAGGGCGGCGTCGAGCCGCGCCATTTCCGCGGAGGTGGCGCCCAGCTGGTCGGCGAGGTCCCGCAGGTCGAAGAAGAAACTCAGTTTGCTTCCCCTGTAATAATAATGCTGCACGCTCCCGGCCAGGCTGATCGAAAGATTGTCGCGGTGTGCCGCCACGATGGCGCCGAAGGCATCCGCCAGGGCGTCGAGTTTTCCGCACTCCACCAGCGTTACGGTCGCGGAGCGATAGCTTCCGGACTGTGCGTCATAATACTCGTAATACTGCCGGCAGTATGTTTCCAGGTCCGGCTGGGAGCCGCTGAACATGTCCCAGGAGAGGGTATTGTACACCATGCCCGCCGCAAGGATCTCGGTAGGCGAGAACACCAGCCGGTCGCAGACGTTCCGGAGCTCCCAGGCAGTCTCCACCGTACCCATCAGGCAGGCGTCGAGGATCAGATAGTCCAGTTTCATCGGGATGGCTGCCGCAAAATCCTGCAGCTCGATCCACCGGATGTCCGGGTTCCGGAAACTGCCGGAGAACTGGTTCCCGACGCCCTTGGTCAGCGGCCAGGAAGACGCAGGTTCCGGAAGGCTGCTCCGGAGGCTGGAACGCTCGGAGTCGCTATTGTAATTATCTGGTAACCAGCCGGTTCCGTGGGATGAGAAAACCATCCCGTAGTGCTTGGCAGGGAAGCTTGTCCGGACCTCTTCCAGGACCTGCCGGAGGCTCTCTTTGGATGCGCTGACCATGCCGGCGTCATAGGTCTTGAGGGTGTCCGCCACCGGCTGTCCGTCACGGCCTCGGTAGATCCGGACGAGCACCGGAGGGTTGGGTGTCGTGTAGCCGCCGCCCGCTGCCGTGTTGTGGCAGAACGCAACGATCGCCTTGTCGCTGGACAGACCGGGGAGGATGTCCGTCTGGATATCCTCGAAATTGGCGGCCAGGTTGCCGCTGAGGTTGTTGTAGCCCAGGGCGCAGTACACGAGGACCTGGTCGTAGGTCCCCTCGTAAGGACGTAGGGTCCCGTGGCAGCCTGCCAGGAGCATCCCGGCCAAGACGATCAGCAATGACTTGAACTTGCGCATAGACCGCAAAGTTATGGAAAGTGCGGGAAATACACAATTTTTATCTCTGCGGCAAAATGCCTATCTTTGTACGTTTAATCGAACCATATGAAAGGAATCGTACTCGCAGGAGGCTCCGGCACCCGGCTATACCCGATCACGAAGGGCGTCAGCAAGCAGCTGCTCCCCATCTACGACAAGCCGATGGTGTATTACCCGATCAGCGTGCTGATGCTGGCGGGCATCCGCGACATCTTGATTATCAGCACCCCGCAGGACCTGCCGGGGTTCCGGCGCCTGCTGGGCGACGGCTCCGATTACGGCGTGCGTTTCGCGTACGCCGAGCAGCCTTCGCCCGACGGACTGGCACAGGCTTTCATCATCGGCGAAGAGTTCGTCGGAGACGACAGCGTCTGCCTGGTGCTGGGCGACAACATCTTCCATGGCAGCGGTTTCACACCCCTGCTGAAAGAGGCGGTGCGCACGGCGGAGCAGGACGGCAAGGCCACCGTATTCGGCTACTGGGTGGATGATCCCGAACGCTACGGCGTGGCGGAGATCGATGCGGACGGCAACTGCCTGGGCATCGAGGAAAAGCCTTCTGCGCCGAAGAGCAACTATGCCGTGGTGGGCTTGTATTTTTACCCCAACAAGGTGGTGGAAATCGCCAAACACATCAAGCCGTCCGCCCGCGGAGAACTGGAGATCACGACCGTGAACCAGACGTTCCTCGAAGCCCGTGAACTGAAGGTCCAGACCCTCGGCCGCGGATTCGCCTGGCTGGACACCGGTACGCACGACAGCCTGGCGGAGGCGTCCATCTTCGTGGAAGTGATCGAGAAGCGCCAAGGCCTCAAGATCGCCTGCCTGGAGGGCATCGCCTACCACCGCGGCTGGATCGATGAGGAGAAGATGCGCGCTCTGGCGCAGCCGATGCTGAAGAACCAGTATGGGCAGTACCTGCTCAAATGCATCGAGGACGAGAAGCGGAAGAGATGAACGTAATCAAGACGGACATAGAAGGTGTGCTGATCCTCGAGCCGCGGGTTTTCGGGGACGCGCGCGGCTATTTTTTCGAGAGTTTCTCCCAACGGGATTTCGACGCGGAGGTGGTGCCGGTGCTGGGGCATCCCGTCCGCTTCGTGCAGGACAACGAATCTAAATCCCGCTACGGCGTTATCCGGGGCCTTCATTTCCAGAATCCGCCCTTTACCCAGAGCAAACTGGTGCGCTGCGTCCGGGGGACCGTACTGGATGTGGCCGTGGACATCCGGAAGGGGTCCCCGACCTACGGAAAGCACGTTGCCGTGGAACTGACGGGTGAAAACCATCGCCAGCTTTTCATCGACAAGGGTTTTGCCCATGGATTCGCCGTCCTGAGCGAGGATGCGGTCTTCCAGTACAAGTGCGATGAATTCTACCATCCCGAGGCGGATTCCGGCATCCAGCTGCTTGACCCGGCGCTCGGAATAGACTGGCGCATCCCGCCCGATCAGGCGACGATGAGCGAAAAGGACCGGAACCGTGCCGTCCTCACGGACAGCCCTTTTGTTTTTGCAGACTGATATGAATATCCTCGTCACAGGAGCCAACGGTCAGCTGGGCAATGAGTTGCGCCTTGTCGCAGCGGATGCTCCGGCTTCCGGGCACCGTTTCATTTTCACCGATATCAAGGACGTCTCCGGGGAATCGGCGGTAATGCTCCGCAGGCTCGGCGGGGCGGGCGTGGACCTGTCCACCCGACGGCTCGACATCACGGACCCGGAGGCTGTCCGTTCCCTCGTACGGGAATCCGGGATCGACGCCGTCGTCAACTGTGCGGCTTACACCGACGTGGATGCGGCGGAGAGCCATCCCGACCCGGCAGAACTCCTTAATGCGCGTGCCCCGCAGATCCTTGCGGAGGCGATGCGCGACGCGGGCGGCCTGCTGGTGCACGTCAGTACGGATTATGTCTTCGGCGGGGATCCTTACAACACCCCCTGCCGGGAAGGGCAGACCGGGACGCCGACGGGGGTTTACGGCCTGACGAAACTTCACGGCGAGCAGGCGATACAAGCCTCCGGTTGCCGCTATGTCATCCTGCGGACCGCCTGGCTCTACAGTGAATTCGGCAAGAACTTCGTCCGCACGATGCTTCGCCTGACGTCGGAAAAACCTTCCCTCAAGGTGGTCTTCGACCAGGTGGGCACCCCGACTTACGCCGCCGATCTGGCGGCGGCCATCGTAACCATCCTCCTTTGTCATTCTGAGCGAAGCGAAGAATCTCCCTGCGGCATCTATCACTACAGCAATGAAGGCGTGTGCAGCTGGTACGATTTCGCGAAGGCGATTGCCGGGTATGCCGGCCACGCGGCCTGCGATATCCGGCCCTGCCATTCCGACGAATTCCCGAGCCCGGTCCGGCGCCCGGCGTATTCCGTGCTGGACAAGACGCTCGTCAAACGGACTTTCGGGCTTTCCATTCCGTATTGGACGGACAGCCTGCGCCGCTGCCTCGCCTCCCTGACGACTGAATAACCGACGTACCTGATATGCTTTGTGAAGACAGATTCCGGCAAACCTATGGCCGAGAGCCGGACGGCCGCTCTTTCTGCCCGTACCGGATCTGCCCGATCGGCGCCCATTCCGACCATAACCTGGGCAAGATCACCGGCTTGGCTATCGACAAGGGCATCCACATCGCCTATTCCGCCAAGCAGAACGGCGTGGTGGAGATGGCCTCCCTGCAGTTCCCGAAACGGGCCCAGTGGCATATCGCATCGGTGCCGGCGTCCCGGCAGGGCGACTGGGCCGACTACCTGCGCGGGGCCACCCTTTCGCTGGGCCGCAGATACCGGCTGGCTACGGGCCTGTGCGGCGTCATCGAAGGGACGCTTCCCATCGGGGGGCTGTCCTCCAGCGCGGCGGTCATCCTTTCCTTCCTGCTGGCGCTCTGCCGCGTCAACGGCATCTCGCTCACGCAGCAGGAACTGATTGATATTGCGTACGATGCGGAGTTGAACTATGTTGGCGTCAGTGTGGGTAAACTGGACCAGAGCTGCGAAGTGCTGGGCCGGCGGGGCCACCTGCTTTATCTGGACACGGAAGATGGAGAGTATGAACTGATTCCCCAGTCGCCGTCGATGAAGCCCTATAAGATCGCCATTTTCTTCTCCGGACTGGAGCACAACCTCGCCGGGTCGAAGTACAACATGCGCGTGGACGAGCTCCGGGCCGGCGTCTATGCCCTCCAGGCGCTCGCCGGAATGGAATACGGCAAGTTCGGGGAGGCGATGGCCCGCCATGTCCCGCGGGCGGTGTATGAGCGGTACAAGGACCGCCTTCCGGCTCCCTGGGCCCGTCGCTGCGAGCACTGGTACACCGAGTTCGAACGCGTGGAACAGGGCGCGGAAGCTTGGCGCCGGGGCGATATCGAGGCGTATGGCCGGCTCTCGTTCGAGTCCGGCTGGAGCAGCATCCATAACTGGGAGTCCGGGGCGCCCGAACAGATCCGCCTCTACGAGATCATGACCCGGACCGAAGGGATTTACGGGGGCCGTTTCAGCGGCGCCGGTTTCAAGGGCTGCTGCATGGCCCTGATCGACCCCGCATTCGAGGAATCCGTCTGCCGGAACGTCGGGGACGCCTATCTGAAGAGTTTCCCCGGCATGGCCGGAAAATACGCGGCGTTCATCTGCGACAGCGCCGACGGAGTGGAGTTATGAAGTGCCTGATCCTTGCCGCGGGGTATGCCACCCGCCTGTATCCCCTGACGGAAAACTTCCCGAAACCCCTGCTGGAAGTGGCGGGAAAGCCGATCCTGGACTGGCTGATCGACGATCTGGAACGGGATGGCCGGATCGAGGAATACTATGTCGTGACGAACCACAAGTTCGCCGGCATTTTTGAAAAATGGGCTTCCTCGCACCGGGCCGTCACCATTGTCGACGACGGAACTGAAAGCAATGAGACCCGCCTGGGCGCCGTACGGGACATCCGCTTTACGATCGACCGCTGCGGGATTGACGACGACCTGCTGGTAATGGCCGGGGACAACCTGCTGGATTTCAGCCTGTCCGGCTTCGTCCGCTATGCGGAGGGAAAAGGCGCTTCGTGCGTGATGCTGTATTTCGAACCGGAAGCAGCGCGGCTGCGCCGGTCCGGCGTGGCGGAACTCGGCCCCGGCGACCGACTCCTGTCCATGGCGGAGAAGCCGGAGAATCCAGCCTCCCACTGGTGCGTACCGGCTTTTTATTGCTTTACCGCCGCGGATCTTCGCTTGGTGCGCACCGCCATCGACGACGGTGGCTGCGGCACCGACGCCCCCGGCAGCTTCATCGCCTGGCTCTGCCGCCGGACGCAGGTATTCGCCTGGGAAATGCCCGGCCACCGTTACGACATCGGAACCCTGGCGGGATACGAACAGATCCGGCGGACGTACAAGGGTTTTTAGCCGCTTTTTCCTGTTTTTTCCCCCTTTGCTTTAGCAATTCTTTTGGTATGTCATAAGAATTGTTTATTTTTGTACAATTTTAGGCTCCTCTGGAAAGAGAGCCTGATGAAAGGGTTTGCAGAACCGGCTCTTGGATAGGAGCGCGCCTGCCGAACGGGCCCGACTCCCGTCAAACCCGACTGTTACCCGGCATTCGTCTTCTGAAGGCCGGGGAGTGGGAGAAATATACTCCATCGTGACATCCAAATTAATCGAGCCCTCGCCGGAAGGCCTTCACTGGTACGCCCTCAAGGTGTTCTACAACCGGGTCGTGTATGTAAAAACCCTGTTTGAACACGAGGGAAAGGAGACGTTTGTCCCGGTCCATACCGTGGAGCAGTTCGACAGCGGCCGCCTGACCTATGTCGAGAAGCAGTTGATCCCTTCGCTGCTTTTCGTGCGTTGCGCAGAACAGTGGCTGTGCGAATTCAAGCGCAGCCACAATGAGGATTTCATGTACTATGCCGAACCCGAGAGCCGGCAGCCGGGCGCCATCCGCGACGAGGAGATGCGCTCGTTCATCCTGGTGACTTCCGCCGATGCCGGCCGGAATGTCAAGTATTTCGGCGCTGATGCGCCCGAGTATCACATCGGCGACCGCGTCCGTGTGACCGACGGGATCTACAAGGGTGCCGAAGGCTACATCAAGCGCATCAAGAAAGACCGGAAGCTCATCGTTTCCGTGACCGGCGTCGCCGTGGTTGCGGTCAGTTACATCCACCCCAGTTATCTGCAAAAGATCAGTTGAATGAAAAAAGCGGTTCTGCTCCTCCTTCTTCTCCTGGCCCTGGGGGCCGGAATGGCCCGGGCCCAGTTTGCGGACTGCGGGACGGGCCTGCTACAGATGCCTACGGCAGAGATGCAGAAGGACGGGACGTTCATGATTACCAACAATTACCTGAACCGGCATTCGCTGTCTTCATCTGCGTGGGGGTATGATACGTTCCAGTACGGGTTCACCATCACGTTCTGGAGCCGTGTGGAAGTCAGTTATGTGTGTACGATCTTCGATGGGAAACGCCGGGCCCATCCCTCCGAGCGGGATCTGCTCATGTTCAACCAGGACCGGCATTTCTCCGGGCGTCTCCAGGTGCTGAAAGAAGGGGAGTTCGGACTGGCCTGGATGCCGGCGTTGGTGGTAGGCATCAGCGACCCGACGACGGGCGCCCAGGGAGGCAATTATATAGATGCGGACGTTTCCAAGGGCGGCAATGCCTTTTTCAACCGCAACTTCGTTGTCTTGTCCAAGAACATTCCGACCGCCTGGGGCGGGGTGGGCGTGCACGCCGGCTATCAGTTCAACTGGCGTCGGGATTATCGGATCAAGGCCCCCTGTGTGGGCGTGAACTGGCGTCCGGTCTGGCTTCAGGACCTTTGGATCCTGGACGACGTCAGCCTGATTGCGGAATATGACTCCCGCACCCCCAATATCGGACTCATCGCTTCCATCTGGGACAACCGGTTCGAGGCAATGTTTGAAGTCCAGAATTTTCAATGGGTTAATTTCGGCCTGCGATTTAAAGTTGGGCTTTTGAAGTAACATAGATGAATCATAGAACTGCATTATGAAGTTTACTATTATCGGCTGCGGCAATTCCGGTCTTATCCATGCTGCGAAATTGTATGAGAAAGGATACGAGGTGGCGCTGCTGAAGACGTCCAATACCAATGGCCGTTTCTTTGACCAGATCAAGGTCGAGGGTTTCTATCACGTCAAGGACGATACCCTTCAGGGCGGCGGAAAAGAGTTTGACGTACACCCCGCCCTGATTACCCGGGATGTCAAGAGCGCCGTCCGTTTCGGCGACGTCATCATGGTAATGACGACCACCTCGCAGCACGAGTTCGTTGCCCAGTTGATCGCGCCGTATGTCCGGGACGGACAGATCATTGTCCTGGTACCGGGTTATATGGGCAGCCTGATCTTCCGGAAATATATCAGGAAGGACGTAACCTACAGTGAATGGGAGACCACGGCGTACAACGGCCGCATTATGGACTCGTCTTATGTCCGCATTTCTTTCTATAACCCTCGCAACGCATTTTCCGTTCTGCCTGTGGCCCGTACCCCGGAAGTGATGGCCGTGCTCTCGAAGTGTTTCGACAATACCAAATACACCCGCAAACACATTCTCGAGTCGGCATTCCACAATCCCAATATGATTGTCCACCCGATCGGCATCCTGTTCTCCGCCTCGCGCATCGAATACAGCAACGGCGAGTTCTGGATGTACCGGGAGGCTTTTACCCCTTCCGTCGTCAACGTGATCAGGGCGTTCGACGTGGAGAAGAACAAGGTGCTGCAGGCTTTCGGCTGCGAACCGCTTGACTATTTCGAGGCGGCCAAGTGGCGCAACGAGGAAGACCTGAGCATTGATGCGATGACGGTGTTCCGCTCATTTGCGGACTCTTCCAACAAGGGGCCGTCTTTCATCAATCACCGGTATCTGAACGAGGATGTCCCGATGGGCTTGGGCCTGTATATCTCCGTGGCCAAGCTTGTGGGTGCGGACACTTCCATCCAGGATGGCATCGTCGCCTTGTCTTCCGCCTTGCTGGGCAAAGACCTGAAATCTGGCGCCCGTACGATCCAGTACTTACTGGGGAAGGAAGATGTGACGGTCGAAGACGTCAAAAGCGCAATCACCGAATAGCCTGTGGCAGCTTCCCTGAAACAGAAGGCAGCATCCGGAATGGTCTGGACCGCATTGCAGAAGTATTCTTCAATGGGGATCCAGTTCATTTCCGGAATCATCCTGGCGCGACTGTTGACGCCCTATGACTACGGGTGCATTGGAATGCTGTCCATCTTCATGGTGCTTGCTGAGGCTTTTATCGACGGCGGTTTCGGATCGGCATTGATCCAGAAAAAACAACCCACGCAGGAGGATTATTCCACGATCTTTTTTTGGAATCTCGGCGTTGCGGCCGTGATGTATGCCATCCTGTATGTGTGCGCTCCTGCCATATCGCGGTTTTATGATATCCCGCTTTTGCGTGATGTCCTCCGCGTCCAGGGCGTCATCCTTTTCATCTATGCCTTCAATATCGTCCAGCGTAACCAGTTGAGGAAGAAACTAAACTTCAAGCTTCTTTCAATCGTTACGATAATCACCTCGGTTACTGCCTTGGCCGTTACCGTCTTTATGGCTTATAAAGGCTTTGGCGTATGGGCTTTGGTGGCGCAACACATCATCACAGCGGCCATTCCTGCCTTGGTGTTCTGGTTCTTCGTCAAATGGCGCCCGATCCTGACCTTCTCTTGGACTTCGTTCAAGGAACTGTTCAGTTTTGGCTTCTATATGTTCCTGTCTTCTTTGGTAAATAAGTTTGGAGCTAAATTGTCCCAGTTATTGATAGGAAGATTGTACAACCCGACAACACTGGGCTATTTTACCAAAGCGGCCAGTACGGAGAGCCTGGCATCTTCGAGCATCTCATCCATCATGACGCAGATGACATATCCATTATATGCCGAAGTGCAGGATGATAAGGTTCGGTTGGGGAGTATAATCAAGAGATTGACGATGACCATTTCATTCTTGTCCTTCCCGATCATGTTCATTTTGATGCTGACGGCGAGGCCAATCTTTGTTCTGCTTTACTCTGACAGATGGCTGCCTAGTATACCGTATTTCCAAGTGCTCTGCCTGGTCGGCCTGGCCGAGTGCCTGCAGGGAGTCAATACCCAATCGATCGCTGCGATCGGGAAAAGCAAGGCGATGTTCAACTGGACCTTGATTAAGCGGATTTTGGGGTCGACCATTGTAGTAATCGGCCTTTTGATTTGGGGGATGAAGGGTTTGTTGGCCGGATATGTGTTGTATAACTGGTTTTGCTATTTTGTGAATATCGGTCTGGTTTCGAGATATATCGGATATAGATGGGACAAGCAGTTGATGGATCTCCTACCGACGGCGGTCGCCTCGGTAACCATCGCGGCTATTTGCTATTTCTCCGTGAATCTCTTGCATATGAATATGTATCTGGAAGGAGTGTTGAAAGCCTTTTTGTATGTTTTGTTATATCTGGGTTGGGCACTTCTTTTCAAACCAAAAGCTTTTGAGTATACGTTGTCAGTCATCCCTTCCAGATTCAGGTTTTGGGAAAGAAAAGTTAAGGACTAATTAGTTTTATGAGGAGTTTTTTAAAAAAACTTAAATATAAGGTAGTCTCCTCGGCAGCGGAGCAAATACGACGGTTGAGGTATCCTGAGAAATATAAGACATTGGGTTTTTTGTGCGATTATCTGGGGCCGGACGTCAAATTGAATGCTAAGGCCCAGGCTGCCCGTAATGCGATTGTCTATCAGATATGTACGCGTGATTCTTGGTATGTTCCGAAAGGATCGATCTGTTATATACTCCACGATAAGGAAGCGGAAGCAGCCATGAAGAAGGGCTGTATCGCTTTGATCGCATATAGGGATCTTGAGGGTTTCCCTTGCATTATTTCCGATAAACCCGTTGAGGTGTATGCCAAATTATGCAGGTATTATCGGGATTTACAAAAACGGGTGTCTATTACGGGCGTGACCGGAAGTATCGGGAAGTCCACCGTGAAGAGTATGATCGGCTTGGTGTTGAAGACGCAATTCAATACAGCTTTTACCAAGCTCAATGTTAATACGAAAACCTCCGTTGGTTTTTCCGTGCAGCATATACCGCCTCGTGCCGAGAAAATGGTTCAGGAAGTGCATGAGGGAGAACCGGATGAAACACAGTACATCTCTGAAATGTTGCATCCGGACATCTTTGTCATCACGACCATTGATAATTCACATATAGAATTTTTCGGTTCCGTCGAGAGACTCACCGAGGAGATTTGTTCCGTGACCAAATATATGGTGCCGGACGGAAAGGTCATCGTGAACATAGATGAGTTCGATCGTTTCGATTTGCTGAATGGACGGAAAGCCGTGACTACCTCTATTGGAAATCCTGATGCGGATTTCTGCGCCGGGAACATTCAGGTTTGTGAAGACGGATTGACATTTGATGTTATGGTCAAGCAAACGGGTGAGCAATATAACGTGATGCTGCATAATATTTATGCGCACCATAATGCGGCCTGTGCCTTATATGCGTTCGCTGCCGGTTATTGTAACGGCGTGACCCCGCAGAATATTGTCAAAGGTCTGGGAGAATACAAGACAGAGGGAGTTAGGCAGAATATCATTAAAACTGCGGATGGCGTGACCGTTTATGCAGATTGTTTCAATGCCGTTGCCAGATCGATGAAAGCCGCTATCGATGCTTGTGATTCCATTCCGGTTTCAGGGAAACGTATCGCTGTCCTGGGAGATGTGGAGGAGGTGGGAGCCTTGTCGGAAAGCATGCATCAGGATATCGTAGGATTTGTGGACGCATCGCGCTTCGATATCCTGATGACGAGTGGCAGTAAGTTGAGAAGGGCGATCGAGACCATTCCGGTCAGGGATTCTTTGTCGTTGGTGTGTCTTGACTCGTTGGAAGATCTGTCAATGAAGATCAGGGAGACGACCCGTCCCGGCGATCTTGTCCTGTTCAAGTCAAGTCACTCCGGGAGTTTGGACAAGTGTATCGTGTCGGTTTGGCCGGAACTGGAGGATGACCTTGTCACGGATCGTGAGACATCTTTTAATGCTTGGAAGACAAAGAGCCTGTTTTATTGATTCGATAGTTGATGGAAATAGAGATGGAAAAACAACGCAACAACACCCCGCTGGTGTCTATTGTTGCTCCTGTTTACAATATTGAGCTTTATCTCCCGGCTTTCATCCAAGGTGTCCTGAAGCAGACTTATGATAACTGGGAGCTCCTCCTTATCGATGATGGCTCTGAAGACAGGAGTGGGGTTATTTGCGATGAATATGCACAAGCAGATTGTCGGATAAGGGTCTTTCATAAACCGAATGGCGGCGTGAGCTCTGCCCGAAATGTCGGCCTTAAGAACATGAAAGGTGATTGGGTGATGATACCTGATCCCGATGATGAATTGCCGAATAATGCGATAGAGACTTATCTGGAATTTGCGACGGATGATATCGACTTGGTAAGCGCATTTTATACGTTTTACAGGAATGGAGAATTGATGACTCCAGCCAGGAAGTGCCGTGAGGGCAGATACACGGTCTCCGAGTTTGTCGCATTGATGGGTATTGTTCCTCAGCCAAGGAATGTTGACCGTCGGTGTGTCAATAAGTTGTTCCGGGCGTCCATTATCAAGGATAATAACATTTTCTTCCAAGAAGATATATACTATCGGGAAGATATATTGTATATCTATCAGTTTCTTAGCAGATGCACTCGTTTTGTGAAGTGTATTACACAAAGTCTCTATACTTATTTTATGCGGTCTTCGGGAGCAGCGATATCCTTACAGGAGAGTTACAGCCCGAAGAGTGCCGGAAAGTTTATTGCGATGGGAAGATGCTATGGTCTGTTGGAGCAGATGAATGCGGAAAGTGTCGTCAAGAAACGGATGCGGGTAGAGATGGTCAAGGCATATAATGCAATCGTTGACTTGATAAAAACAGAGCCTAGATGGGGGGAAGACTTTTATATGTTCAATCGTTCGGCCCGAGAGTATTTCAGTTTGCGTGAGATTCTGAGAATAAATGCAGGGCGATTGGTCAGAAAGATAAAATCGAAGGAAAACACCTCTAAATCCAGATGAAAATCAAGAACTTATTTAAACGTTTGATTCGTCCTGACTCCGACCAGTCGGACATGCTTCTTTGGGCGGCATCGATTTCTCCGTCAGCAGATGAACAAAAAAGGATTGTAGCCGACTATCGTGCGTTGTTTGAGACAAAGGGCCTCACGACGGAAGAATACTATGAGTTTGAGTTTGAGAAGCAAGATGAAGAATTCCGACGGACATTCCTTGGCCTGAACGAACAGCGTTTCTATCTGGATTATCTTAATCCGAAAAAGTATTATTCTCTGGCCAGGAACAAATACCTGGCTCACAAGATGCTCGAGGGTACCGGGGTGCGTAAGTCTGAACTGTATTGCTATTATCAACCGGAAGGCCGTTTTGCCACCAATGATGAGAAGGCAAGCAATCTGGGTGAAGTGCTTCGGATCTTGAAACATAAAGATGTGCAATCATGTGTCATCAAACCAACGGAGAGTTCCCACGGGGATAATGTATGGGTTATCCGGACCATTGATTACCAAGAAGATGATGCCGTAATGACCCGTTTCGATGGTGAGAAGATCTCATTGTCATCGGTGCTGGGTCAAGACGCCTTGATTTTCGAGAGTGTCGTCTATCAGACCAAGCAGTTCGCTGCGTTCAATGAATCATCGGTCAATACTGTGCGCTTTATGACATTGCTTTATCCGGATGGAGAGGTGAAGATTATCGCGGTATTCTTCAAGGTGGGTCGTCAAGGCGAGTGCGTAGATAATGCGGGTAGTGGTGGAAATGTTGACGGAACGGTGGACATAGAGACCGGGGAACTATATAATGTCATACAATTTGACGGATGGAGAAAAATCAAGGAGATCGAGTGTCATCCCGACAGCGGCTGCCGATTGAATGGTGTGGTCATCGAGAACTGGGAATCCATCAAAGAAGAAGTGAAAAAGTTCCAGCAGGCGTTCCCGTATTGCAAGGCAGCTGGCTGGGATATCGCCATCACCGACGATGGCCCGGTCGTGATCGAGGTGAATGACTTTTGGGATCGGACGGGGCAGTATTTTATCCGCCGCGGGTGGAGAGACGAGATCCGGGATTGCTATTTTGCCTGGAAGAGAACCGGCAAACAGTTTATGATGAGCCGGGATCGGAACATGCTGAAACGCAGCCATCTGGAAAGGATCGTCGCCAATGGGTAGGCCGGCCTTTCCCGGAGATAGAATGTATTATTATTGAATCATAGGTCAGGATGAATAACAAGACCATTTCCTTTGCCCGCAAATTTGAGATGAGCGCCTCAGAGCGGCTCACGAAGCTTCGTGAGCGGCTCTGGTACGAACAGGATGTCAACAGTATCAAGGGCAAGCTCCTTCAGTGTGAGCGTAATCCTTTGACAAAGGATCAGATAGAAGCGGTCCAGGCTTATTGGATGGGCCTGACCGGGAAGAAGTTGCCGTATTACTGGCACGAATACTTCTATTCCCGTAATGGAGAGTTTTCCGTCCGATATGTCCCAACTTGCTTTTATCATTCCGACATAATCTACCGGCTGAACAACCGCCCGCTCACGATGGCCTATACGGACAAGTGCTCTTTGGACAACTATTTCGCAGACGTGAACCGGCCAAAGACCATTATCCGGAACATCGATGGCTTTTTCTTTGATGATAAGCGCCCGATTACCCGGGACGAGGCTCTCGCTCTCTGCCGGGATCTGGAAAGCGTAGTCATCAAGCCCTCGATGATCGGAATGTGGGGGTGTGGGGTTCGGCTTTTCTCCTCAAGAGGGGGGCGGATCGGAGAGAATGAGACGCTGGAAGACCTATTCGGAGCCTATAAGGAGAACTTCATCGTTCAGGAGAAGGTCATCCAGCATCCGGAAATGGCCCGGTTGAATCCGACCTCGCTCAATACGTTAAGGGTTTTGTCCTTCCATAGGGGAGACGAGGTTTATATCTTGTATGCCGTCGTCCGCATTGGCCGGAAGGATAAACAGGTCGACAATGAAACGGCCGGCGGAATCAATGCGGATATCCTCCTTGAAAACGGTTGTGTCCGTGATTGTGCTTATGGTACTCCTGCTGAGAAGCGTATTCCGATGACTGATGTCGGTACGCCTCTTAAGGGATATAGGATCCCGGCTTTTTCAGATGCGATGCAGGTTGTGAAGGATTTGCATAAGCGACTCCCTTATTTCAGCCTTGTCGGTTGGGATTTCGGTATCGACAGTGCCGGCCGGCCCGTATTGATCGAGTGGAATCGCTGTCCCGACTTGAGCCAGACTGCACACGGGCCGGCATTCGGAGAAATGACGGAGGAAATTATCAAATATGCCTTGAGCCGGCGTGACACGTTCAATATCCGTTTATGGATGGGATAATATAGGTCCGGGATGGATACGATTCGTCTTTTTTTTGCAGGAGATTTCTGCTCGAAATCCAGCACGTCCCCGATAACGGTATCGGAGGAATTGCGGCAGGTCCTCCGGGCTTGCGATTTGCGGATAGTCAATTTTGAAGTGCCGTTGCGACCGGAAGGAGTCTCCGTGTCCTCCCGGGGCAGGGAGTTGTTCTACCAGAACGACGACGCTCCGGGATTCCTCCGAAATATGGGATTCAATCTGTTCTCGATGGCGAACAACCACGCTTTTGACTGGGGAGATAAAGGTTTCCTGAAGACAAAGGCAGCGTTGGGCGATGACGGATTCGGCGCTGGCACGTACGAGGAGGCGTACAAGGTTAAGACCGTTGATGTACACGGTGTCAGGATCGGCTTTCTGGCTCTTTCTTTTGCCGCTTACAGGGGCGTATTCAGTGATGTCTCCCGGCACGAAGGGCTGGGGTGCGCATACATCAATGACCTGCAGGTCAATCATATTATCCAGGAAGCCAAAAAGACGCTCGATTATCTGTTCGTCTTGCCGCACGACGGCATAGAGTATATTGATGTCCCGCTTCCGGAGACCATCGCCCGGTACCGGGATTTCATCGATTACGGGGCCGACGGCGTGATTGGCACGCACCCGCATTGTCCGCAAGGGTGGGAGACCTATAAAGGGAAGCCGGTTTTCTATAGTTTGGGCAATCTCTTGTTCAATAGTAAAGATGGGTATGATTACCGTGCCACCAATCGCCCGCATTGGTATGAAGGCTTGTGCGTCTTGATGTCCATAACCGATGGTAATCTGACTTGGGAGGTGGTTAATACCCGCAATGTGGACAACCTGGGTATGGTGGTGGATTACGACGAAAGACGCGAAGAGCATAACAGGCTGATTTGTGAGTACTTGAACAATCCAGATGCTTATGGGAGATGCTTGAAATCAGCATTGGAAACGCGTGATAGGGGCGAGTTAAGGCGGGTTCGTCAGATGTTTCTGCCTAGAAACACCAAGGAGGCTTTGGCCGCACTGTGGAAATGCATGCGTGGCCAGCGGCCGACTTCACTGGACGAACTGGCGTTTTTGATGAAAAACGACCTGAGAAAGGCTCGTATGGTCAGGATGCTTGAAGACCGTATTATTAACGAGTAGTTTTTATGTCTAAACTAATTGACAAACTTGTAAACAAAGCCATCGGAATCCTTTCTCGTTATAAGGACAGGCAAGAGGTTAAGGAGTACATCAGCGGCATCCGCTCAAGCCAGAAGAAGCTTAAGCAAAGCAGATCTTTGACGCAGGCGCAGGAAAAGGAGATCCAGGAGTTTTATACGGGTCTTCTGGGGCATCCTATCCCATTGGAGTGGCATCGTTTCTTTTACTCCCGGACGGGGATTTATTCTAAATTGTATTTGCCGACGAGTGAATACAAGACGAATATTGTCGGTAGGTTGAATGTATATCCGCTAAAGCGGGCGTATACGGATAAGAACCTGTCGGACGTCTTTCTTCCGTCTGCCCATCAGCCCAGGATCTATTTGAAGAATATGAACGGTTTCTATTATTATGAGGGGAAGGCCGTTTCTTCGCAGGAGGCGTTGGAAAAATGCAGGAACCTGGGTGATGTTATTATCAAGCCGTCCTTGTCGAGCAGGGGGATGGGTGTAAGGGTACTGCATATCCGGGAGGGGCGGATCGATAATGGAAACCAGACTCTTGAAGAAGTCTTCAAGGAATATGGGTCTGACTTCCAGCTTGATGAGTTGGTCCGACAGCACAAGGATATGAGTGCATTGAACCCGACTTCTATCAATACAATCCGCTTGTTGACCTATAGGACCGGAATGGATGTCCGTATGGTTTATTCTGTCATCCGTATTGGTCGGAAGGGGAAAACGATTGACAATGAAAGCGCGGGTGGAATCAGTACCCAAATCCTCCCGGATGGGACTTTAGGCAAGTATGCTTATGGTGCTCCGGGCAATGATCGTATTGAGTATACGGATTGTGGCGTTCGATTGGACGGATATAGGATCCCCTCATATCAGGATGCCGTCGAAAAGGTAAAAGAGTATCATTTGCAGTTCCCCTTCTTTAATCTGATGGCTTGGGATATCGCAATAGAAGAAGATGGTACCCCAACCTTGATCGAATTCAATGTGACGCCAGATCTGAGCCAGTCCGCGAATGGTCCCGCTTTTGGGGAATACACGGAGGAAATACTTAAGGATGCGATGTCCAGAAAAAACACGTGGTCACGGATCGGCGCATCAGCGATGTGGAGAATGAATGTTGGTAGTATTCATTTTAAATAGGGGATGGGTTGTTATCTGTTGCATAAAAAGATCAGCGCTATATTGTTCCGGGGGTGGTGTTTCCTTGCTCCGCCATTACGTAAGAGATTCCAGCATTTTGATACCCGGATGTTCCTGAAGAACGAGATGTGTCCGGAATTCGAATGGAAGAAATATGTGAAAAGGAAGAACCCATATTGGAAGAAGTGGGGTTTTGACATCTCCGGTCTGGACGCGGCTTACTACGGTAAGCTTTCAGGAATTGAGGCGGATCATTATGTGACCCGCTCGATGGCGGTTCACTATATCTATCCGTACCTTGACCGTTATGATTTCGTGCCGGCTTATATGGACAAGAATGTCCAGAAAACCATCTTGGGGCTGCCGGACGCCGAGCTTGGCGTGATGGCCGCCGAGGATGTGGTCTATAACGCCAACGGGGTATTCTATACCGGGGACGGAAAGGAGTGCTCGCGGGAAACCGCCTTGGATACGCTTCTGTCTTTCGGGGAAGCCTTGATCCTGAAACCTTCCGTGGAGACTTTCGGTGGCCGTGGCGTCGTGAAGGTCGAGCGTGGAACCGACCGTACGGAGTTTGATGCGCTGATGACGAAATACAGGTATGATTATACGTTCCAGAAGATGGTCGTACAACATCCGGTTTTCGCGCAATTCAATCCGACCTCTCTCAATACCATCCGGATTGTGACTTACCGGGATCCCTCGAAACGCCGTAAGGTCCTGTATTCCTGCATGCGTTTTGGCGGGGAAGGTTCCGTGATGGACAACGTTTGTTCCGGAGGTGGGTACACCGGAGTGGATATTGAAACGGGGAAACTCCTGAATCGGAAGCGTTACAGTTATTTTGTCATGGATGTTCCCTCCCTGCCGGATTCCCTGCCGGACCGGATACCTTGTTGGGAGGTGTTGAAGGCGGCCGCCTTGACCCTGCATGGCCGTCTGCCGCAGCTGGATATCGTGGGTTGGGATTTCGCCCTCTCTCCGGACGGACATCCTGTCTTCATCGAGTTCAATCCTAGGCCCGGGGTGGGGCTGCAGCAAGCGGTGGGTCCGATGTTCAACCGGGAGGACCTGGATGAACTGATGGCGCACGTTTCCAAGGTTAGGGCAAAATACTTGCCTTTGGGTGCGGTTCGTTTTAAGGATTATCCGGACAGAACCACGATTCATCATAAGTTTTTTGGGTAAGCCTATGGGAATGAACGATCCGGCAATTCAGATCATTGAAAAACCCGATTGGGTGTCCTGGGATGATATTCATGAAGTAATCTGGAAAGCCCATGGGACGAATCGGGAAAAGGGGATGAACATGGCCCACGCAGCGCTTTCCGGAGAGGAGATTGAGGAACACTTTGCCCGGGGAGGAAAGATGTTTGTCGCGGTTCTGGAGAACAAGGTGATCGGGACGGCGGCATATACTTTGAAAAAGGCGTCATTCTGGTTTGGCGAAGGTATGTTTGCCTATTGTTGTTTTGCTGCTGTCCTGCCTGAATACAGAGGACGGGGCATTTATGGCGAATTGCTGGAACTACGTGAGAAGGCGGCGGCGGCACAAGGCCTGGACAAAATGCTTTTCAACACACATCCGGGCAATGCCCGTGTAATCGGGGTCGCGTCAAAGAATGGTTACAAAAAAGTAAGCTTTGCACGGGGGAGCGACAGTCCGTGGGTTTTTATGGTTAAATGGCTCAATGGAGCACCGTATTCGGATCTCAGGATGAAGACAATGTACTGTTGTGTCAAAGCGGTTCGTCTGGCGGAATATCAGCTGCGCCGGGTATTCAAGCGATAAAAAAAGGAGAAGTATAGAGCCGGTCTATGGCGACAAAAGCAGTAATAATAGGGACATCGGACGTGATCAGGCTTTGTACGGCCCGTGCGGTAGGTGCTGCTGGATATGGTGTTGACATCGTCCGGATAGGAAGGAATAAGGGTAAGATGTTGAAGACATCCGACTTCTTCTGCAAATATGTGGAGGATTACTTTTATTTCGATGAGACCGGTCCCGTTACTCTGCCGGAATTCCTGATAGAAAAGTATCAGGGGTGTGGACAGAAACCCGTTCTTTTCTCCCTGAGCGACAAAGTGACACACATCATTGATGATGCGCGGAGTCGGTTGGAGGCTTTTTTCCTGTTCGCGCATTTGAAAGATGGAAACAGTTTGTCCGGGTTGATGGACAAAAATAACATGAAGACCCGGGCTGCCGCGGTTGGGTTATCTGTAGTGCAGGGCTGGCCAATTATGTACGAGGACGGGGAGTTTTCTGTCCCGGATCAGATAGAATATCCATGCTATGTCAAGGGACTGTATAGTTACTGGGACTCGAAGCCCATTCAGCGGAAGTGCGAAGACAAGTCGGAACTTGAGGCCTTGACCCGCTTGTGCAAGACGGTTTATCCCCATCCTCTTTATGCGGAAGAGTTTGTGAAGATTAAAAGAGAAATGGGGATGATGGGCATTTGCGACGGAGAGAATTGCTGGGTCCCGGCAGAGACGGAACTTGTTCTGATGGGGGAGGGCTCCAGCCATGGCGTTTCCATCCTGGGCCATGTAAAGCCGGTCCGGACGGATAATGAGATTAAACGGAAAATCGAGACTCTTCTGAAGGGACTAGGATTTGTCGGTATATTCAATATTGATTTCATCGAGACAGAGGGGCGTGTGTTTTTCGTAGAATTGAATCTCCGATTTGCCACATATGGCTATGGATTGTTCAAATTGGGCGTGAATGTCCCCGCACTCTTTATCCAAATCCTGACCAACTCCCTCAATCCTGATTCTGTTCCAGTTGTTGAAAAGGATCAATTCTATCTTAATGAGGAAGTCGCGTTTAATAATATCCTTGAAGGGAAACTCTCTGTCAGGCGATTTGAAGAAATCAAGAAGCAGGCGGGTATCTACTTTGTACAAAGTGCCGGAGATCCCCGTCCGATGAAGCACCTGAGGAGGCGGTTTGTCATCAAGTATCTGTTGAAGTTGAAAAGGCGGATTGTCAAGTAGGGGAAGAATCATGAAATTGGATTTTTCTTTGTACTTCATTTCCTTGCTCTTTGCATTGTTGGGGCTTTTGTTGGAAGAGTTCACGTCTGCGGGGACGCAATGGATTGCCCTCTTGAGGTACCTCCCGCTTTTGGTTTTGTATGCAAAGTATTTCAGGTTGGATTTCGCTTCTTTCCTTCCTGTCATCTTCGCCCTTTATCTTTTTTCGTTGTCATTCCTGGGCGGGCATTATAATATGATCGGGATGGTTGTTACGGCGATGCTTCCTGTAACACTGTTTGTTTATACGAAGATTGTGTTCTCCCGTAAGCAGATATCACTGATCTTTTTGATGGTACTTGCGGCATATTTCCTTTATGTCATCATAGCTTTTGCCGGTCATATTCCCATCAATCCCAATCAGGTCTCTTTTAAGATATTGTTATTTACGGTTGTTTTGTTCTTCTGCATTTATACAAACAGCAAAAAACGGATCGTCATTGACACGATCGCAGGAAGAAAACGGGCTATCGGCGTTCCGGGCCTTTACTTCTTGTTGGGGCTGTCATTTCTTTTGATCCTGTTGACGAAAGGCCGTAATTCTCTCCTGGTTTATCTGTTATTGTTCGCTGCATTCCTGGTCAGAAACAAGGTTGCGAAATGGGATAAATGGGGCTTCATCCTGTCGTGCCTTCTTGTCATCTATGTGGTATACCCTTTCGTTTATTGTCTGCTTTCATCCGGGATGAAGGGGCAGACTGAGATGATGGGGCAGGATGTGTTTTCCGGTCGCGAGATTATTTGGTCGTACATATTTGCTCAGGTAACGGATCCCGCGTCTTTTATCTTTGGCAAAATCGACACGGAGTGGTGGAATAAGAGTATGCATAATTCCGCTTTGGACATTGTGGTCAGATATGGCGTGCCTACGATGGTAATCATAGAGTTGATTATCTTATACTACTTCAAAAAGTATTGCACAATTACCATGAACAACTACAAACCGTTGTTGATACTGATAATTGTAACTATGATTTGGGGTGTTAATGAGTCTGGATTGTTTTTAGGTTTTGCATTCTTTCTTTTCTTGCCGTGTTGTATTCTCCATTCAAAGAATAGGCGTGGGAATGTTGTCCCTAAAACCGAACCCGGCTTAAAGGTTTCTGAATGATGAATATACTTATCATTTCTCACGGTATCCCGTCCAAAGAGGATCCGCAATGGGGATGTTTCGAATTGGACCAGGCGCGGGCTTTGACCGCTTTGGGGCACAAGGTCTGTATGGCTGCCGTAGATGGACGTTTTCGCCGCTGGGCCAGGCGGATCGGTTTTAAGCATATTGATTTTGGGGGGATAGATGCTTGCTCGCTGTATTTGTTCCCGTTGAAGATCCTTCGTTCTTTTCGTTTGCGGAGTTGGATAATGGACCGGATGATGTTGTCTCTCTTTCATCATATGGTGAAGAGACACGGGCTCCCAGACGTTATTTATGCGCATTTCTTTTTCACGATGTCGCAGCTTGAATATGTAAAACGGCGATATCCCGGAATCCCGATTGTCGGAGTTGAACACGCAGCCCGGATCATCAATAAAAGTGTATTCAGCAGAGGGGAAACATTCCACTTCCAGCGTGCTTACAAACATATTGACAGAGTCCTGTCCGTTTCCCCTGCCTTGCAATCGGCGTTGAATACGAAACTGGGGGTTCATTCTGATGTGCTTTATGATATGGTTGGGGAAGAATTCCTGAACGGAGCGATCCTTCCGAAGGGTCATACTCCTTTCAGGTTTGTGACCACCGGTTCCCTGGAAGAGAGAAAAGCCATAGATTTGATTGTTCGGGCAATGGCTAAGATTGATGATCCGGGCTCTGAGCTTTTCATCATAGGAGACGGCCCGGAACGAGATAAGATATCGGGCCTGGCTGATTCTCTCGGCTTATCCAAGCGCATTCATTTGTTAGGAATGTGCAATAAGCAGCAGATGATCGAGATGTATCAAAAGTGCGATGCATTTGTACTGGTCTCCCGTGCAGAAACGTTTTGCGTCGTGAACATCGAGGCAATGGCGATGGGCTTGCCCGTCATCAGTACGCGTTGCGGCGGGCCGGAGTATTACATTGACGGTACCAACGGAATTCTGCTTGATGTCGATGATTTTGAAGGGCTTGTGGGGGCGATGAATGAGATTGAGCGTAATATAGATACATATAAACCGGAAGATCTTCGCGAATACGTGCGTGCGCATTATTCCGGAGAGGTGATCGCCCGTCAGGCGGAAGGCATTCTGCAAACGGCAGTCGAGCAAAAAAAGAATCAGAAGTAAGCGTTATGACAATCAAGCGTTTCGTAGATCGTTTCAATCAGTTGTACGCAACATATATCGGCAAGGACGGAATCTGCAAACCCTTCGTGAAGTTGGGGTGCTTCATCGATTATGTCTCCGCCTTTGTCTGCCAGGGGGCATCTTTAAATGATTATTTTGCCTACGGCTTCTTTAAGCTGAGGCCTAACGGGCGAAGGGAGTATATTACCTATCGGAGATATCACCGGATCATGCGCGTATGCAATGATCCGAAAGACATAAAGTACTTCCGGGACAAGAGTGCATTCAACAACGTCTTTCGTAATAATCTCGGGCGGGAGAGCATAAACTTGGATGAGACGACACAGAATGCATTCAACTCTTTTTTTGCCAGGCACAAGGAGATATTTGTCAAAGAAGTCCGGGGTTTTCGCGGCAATAGCGTAAAGCTGTATTCCCTGGCGGATACCGATCCGGATGAACTGTTTAAGGCATTGAAATCTGATTCTGGCAGTCATTATGTGGCTGAGAACCGATTGCACGAACATCCCGCGCTGGCGGAGTTCCATCCGGCTTCAATCAATACCTTACGGCTGGTAACGGTGTATGATGATAAGAAGGACGAGGTTCATTTCATGAGCGCGCGGATCCGAATCGGCAATAAAGGCAATTTTGTGGACAATTTCCATTTTGACGGAATCGGCGCCAATATCGATATGGAAACGGGTGTCATTGATTCGGTCGGATATAATGCGCAGGACAAGGAGTTCCTGTTCCACCCGATGACAGGCAAGCAGATCATGGGGTTCCAGATACCCGATTGGCAGGAATGCAAGGCTTTTGTAGAACGGTGCGCCCGGGTGGTGAAAACCGTAAGGTATGTGGGATGGGATGTGGTTCCTCTCGAGAATGGCGGTTTTGCCTTGATAGAAGGGAACGACAATGCGGACCACGATTTCCAACAGATGCACTATCATGGCATGTGGCCAGAGTACAAGAAACTTTTGAAACAATTGAAATGAAGAACCTGATCATCATCGGAGCCGGCGGGATGGGCCGGACGGTCTTCAGCAATGCGCTGGAGAGCCGGGGCTACGGAGAGGAATTTACCGTCAAGGGATTCCTCGACGACAATCTTCACGCCCTGGACGGACTGGAGAACTATCCGCCGATCCTCGGGACGATCCGGGAGTACCGGCCGCAGCCCGGCGATGTTTTCGTCTCGTCGATCGGGAGCGCCGCCCGGCGTCCCTGCATGGAGGCTATTATCGCGCGGGGCGGGGAGTTCATCGAATTGATCCACAAGACGGCGCGCATTTACCAGAACGCCCGTCTCGGGAAAGGGAACTTCGTCGGGGCCTACTCCATCATCGGCAACGATGCCGTGGTCGGGGATTATAATATGATCCAGTCCTATACGGTCATCGGGCACGACGCCCGCGTGGGCAGCTGGAACCGGATTGATACGCACGTGACGTGCGTGGGCGGCATCGTTATTGAAGACGAAACCAACATCCACACCGGCGCAGTGATCAATCACGGGGTTACCGTCGGTACGGGGGCCCACGTGGGGGCATTGAGTTTTGTAATCAGGAAAGTGAAGGCCGGGACCACCGTTTGCGGGAATCCGGCCAAAAAGTTTGAAATATAATTGGAGAATCATATGGAAATCAACGAATTCATCAACAATTTCGCGGATCAGTTTGACGATACGACGGTCGATGACCTTTCCCCGGAAACGGTCTTCCATGAACTGGACGACTATTCCTCCATCGTGGCCCTGTCCATCATTGCGATGATCGACGAAGAATACGGCGTGGCCCTGACCGGCAACGAGATGAAAGCCGCCGTAACCATTCAGGACCTGTTCAATACGGTCCAAGCCAAGATTGCCTGATGGAGTATAATCCTTTTTCCCTCGCGGGGAAAACCATCCTGATAACGGGCGCCGCCGGCGGCATCGGCCGGGCCACCTCGGTCGAATGCGCCAAATTAGGCGCGACACTGATCCTGACGGACATCAACGAAGCCGGCCTGCAAGAGACGCAGGGATTACTGGAAGGCGATGGGCACCGATACTTGGTTGCGAACCTGACTTCCCAGGAGGCGCTGGACGTCCTGGTGGCGGATCTGCCGTCCCTGGACGGGTTCGTGAGCAATGCCGGGGTGACCAAGCCCCTCCCGGTCAAGTTCATCAACCCGGACGACCTGGAGCGGATTATGTCCATCAACACCTTCGCCCCCATTTACCTGACGCAGCGGCTGTGCAGGAAGAAGAAGTTCAATGCCGGCGCGTCCATCGTCTTCACGGTTTCCGTCGGGGGCATTTACACGACCGCGCCCGGCAATGCGATGTATGGTGCCTCCAAGGGCGCGCTTCAGGTTTTCATGAAGAACGTGGCCCTGGAGATGGCGCCGAAAGTGCGTTGCAACAGCGTGAATCCCGGCATGGTGAATACCAACCTGGCTGGCCGTTCCTATTCGGACGAAGATAAGGCGAGGGATTTGGAAACATACCCGCTCAAGCGTTACGGCGAGCCGCGGGACGTCGCCCTGGCCATCGTGTACCTGCTTTCCGACGCTTCCTCCTGGGTGACCGGGCATTCCCTGGTCATCGACGGAGGCAAAACCCTGTATTGAGATGAAATTGCTTGAGAATAAGATCGCCCTGATCACCGGCGCCGGCCGCGGAATCGGCCGGGTCATCGCCGAACAGTTCGCCGCGGACGGCGCCGTCGTCTATGCCAACGACCTGCAAATGGGGGATATGGAAGCCTGGGCGGCGGACTGCGCGCAGCGAAGCGGTACGCGCGTCGTGCCCGTCTGCTTTGACGTTACGGACTCCGCCGCGCTCAAGGCGGGCCTGATGGGCATCTACAAGGCCGAAGGCCGCATCGACGTGGTGGTGAACAACGCCGCCATCATCCAGAACCAGAAACTCGGGATGGTGACCAAACCCCTGCTGGAGAAGATGTTCAGCGTGAATGTGTTCGCCGTGATCGACATGATCCAGCTTGTTTCGCGCCTGATGGCGCGCACGGGCGGCGGGAGCATCGTCAACATCGCTTCCATCACAGGGGTGGTGGGATCCCCGGGCCAGGTGGCGTATTCGTCCACCAAGGGAGCGGTCATCTCCATTACCAAATCTGCGGCGAAGGAACTTTCCCCGCAGCAGATCCGTGTGAATGCCGTTGCCCCCGGCATCATCAAGACAGAACGCTTCGAAGAGCTTTACGAGGCCTCCGGCGACAAGATCGACCAGCGTATCAGCCGCATCGCCCTGGGACGTCTGGGTACGCCGCAGGACGTGGCGAACGCCGTTTCTTTCCTGGCCTCCGACCGGGCCTCCTATATCAGCGGCCACATCCTCGGAGTGGACGGCTGCGCATCCATCTAAATTTCCATGTTCCTGGACCTTGACAAGAAAGACAGGGCTGCCGTTGCCGTCATCGACGACAGCGGAGCGCAGTTGACGTACGGCGAGATCTGCGATTTCTCCGCGGAATTCGCCGCCCGGCTGCCCGCCCGGTCCCTGATATTCCTACTCGCCGAGAACCGGATCGGCTCGCTGCTGGGCTACACGGCCTGCCTGTCGGAGCGGATCGTGCCGCTCATCCTGAGCGCGAAAACGGAGACCGGCCTGTATGAGCGCCTGCGCGACCTGTACCGCCCTGCTTATCTTTGGGCCCCGGAGGAGATGGCGTTCCCCTATGAACCGGTGTTCAGGGCTTGGGGTTACGTGTTGCTGAAAACGGGCTTCGACAGTGCTCCGTTGTATGAAGACCTGGCGCTGCTGCTGCCCACTTCCGGATCGACCGGCAGTCCCAAACTGGTGCGCCACAGCTACCGGAACATCGAGGCGAATGCGGACAACGTACGCCGTCTGTTCGGCCTGACCGCGGACGAGCGCGCTATGGCGGTGCTCCCGATGCACTACACGATGGGCCTCTCCGTAATTGCATCCCACCTGCTGGCGGGGGCGACGCTCCTGCTTTCCGGCCGTTCGCTGCTGGACCGCGGGTTCTGGGCGATGCTGAAGGAAGCCACCAGCTTTACCGGCGTGCCGTACAGCTACGAGCTGCTGATGAAGATGCGCTTCACGCGGATGGACCTCCCGAACCTGCGCGTCATCACGCAGGGCGGTGGAAAACTGACGCCGGAGATGTTCACGGCCTTGGCGGAGTATGCCCGGGACAAGGGCAAGCGGTTCATCGCGACCTACGGACAGTCCGAGTGCACGGCCCGGATGGCCTATCTCCCGGCGGAACTCGCCCTGGAAAAGACCTGCAGCATCGGTATCGCCGAACCGGGCGGGCAGCTGTCCATCATCGACGAGGCCGGGGTCGAGACCTTCGAGGGCGAGGCGACCGGCGAGATGGTCTATCGCGGCGAGAACGTGACGCTGGGCTATGCCAACAGTCCGGATGACCTGTTGAAGGGTGACGAAAACCACGGTGTCCGCCGGACCGGCGACCTGGCCCGGCGCGATGCTGACGGCTGCTATTTCATCGTCGGGCGCCTGGGCCGTTTCTTGAAGATCTTCGGCCTGCGGATCGGCCTGGACGAGGTGGAGAACCTGGTCAAGGCGGAATTCCAGGCGGATTGCTACTGCAAGGGGGATGACGAAAGACTCGTCGTCCTGGTTACCGATCCGGCCCTTGTTGACCGGCTTCCCGCTTTCGTCGAAGAAAAGACGCATCTGTTTCACAAGAATATAGAAGTCCGGCTCGTGGACAAGATCCTTCGCAACGAGGCCGGCAAAGTAATCAACCAATAGAACCATGACGAACCTGGATAAACTGAACGGCATCTTCTGCGAGGTCTTCTCCGTGGATGCTTCCGCCCTGGGGGCGGGATTCGACAACAAGAGCGTGGAGGGCTGGGACAGCGTCCGCCAGCTGAACCTGACCAGCAACATCGAGGACACGTTCGACATCATGCTGGATCCGGAGGACATCCTGGAGTGCACGTCCTACGACAACGCCCGGGCGATCCTCGCCAAATACGAAATCGAACTGTAATGGCCCTCTGGGAAATCAAGAACGTTGCCTTGCGCGGCGTTACGGGAACGGTGCCGGCCCATGCCGTGAAGACGGCGGATTTCGACATCTTTACGCAGGAGGAGGCCGATATTTTCGACAACACCGTCGGAATCCGGAACCGCTACATCGGGCCGGACGAACTGTGCACTTCGGACCTGTGCTTCGATGCCGCCGAGCGCCTGATCGCGGCGCTCGGGTGGGAAAAGGAGAGCATCGACGTGCTGGTGTTCGGCTCCGTGACGGGGGACTACAAGACACCGCCCACTTCCGGCATCCTGCAGCACCGGCTGGGGCTGCCCACGAGCACCTTCGTGCTGGACATCCCAATGGGCTGCTGCGGCAGTATGTACGCCATCAACGTGGCGGGTAACCTGCTCAGCGGCGGCAACGTCAAGCGTGCCCTGCTGCTGGTGGGGGACACAGCCCTCCGGATGGGCTCGATGAAGGACAAGAGCCGCGTGCCCCTGTTCGGCGACAGCGGCACGGCGATGGCACTGGAATACGACCCTTCCGCGCCGGACATCGTGATCGAGTTCAATACCCTGGGCGCCGGCTACGAGGCGCTTATCACGCCGCACGGCGGTTTCCGGCATCCGATCACCCCGAAATCCTTCATCGAAGAGGATTTCGGCAACGGCATCGTCCGTGCGCCGAAGGACACCCTGATCAACGGGATGGATGTCTTTTCGTTCGCCATCTCCCGTCCGCCCATCAGCATCAAGAAGATGATGGAGAAATATGAACTGACTCCGGAGAATGTGGACTATTTCCTCATCCACCAGGCCAACAAGCTGATCGTGGACCGGATTGTCAAGAAACTCAAGCTCCCGCTGGAGAAAGTCCCTTACGACCTGCAGGAATTCGGTAACCTGGGTGGCGCCTCCGTTCCGATGCTGATGACCTGGAACCTGGCGGAAGAGCTTCAGAACCGTCCGCTGACGCTGCTGTGCTCCTCGTTCGGCCTCGGCCTTACCTGGGGGACGATGGTGCTCAAGACGAAAAAAGTTACTGTGGCTACTTTGAATAAGCTTTGATATGAAACTGAGTCTAAGACAATTGATGAGCCGGTACAGCAGCAAGCTCATCATATTCCATCACAGGCTGCGGGGGTGTGAAATTGGCGAGAATTGCCGGATCTCCAGGAGCGCCATCCTGGACCGCGCCCATCCGAAAGGGGTGCATATCGGAGACAATACACGCGTGCTGATGGAAGCCTTGATCATAGCGCACGATTATTCCCGCGGTGCGCTGGAGGGTTGCTCGATGTGGTGCGATACGAGGATCGGCAGTAACTGCGTCATCGGCGGAAGGTCGATGATCATGCCGGGAGTGACCATTGGAGACCACGTCTATGTGGGGGGAGGAAGTGTTGTTACCCGCTCTGTGCCGGACCATTGTATCGTGGCGGGCAATCCGGCCAGGATTGTCCGGACAGGTACTGTAATCAGTGATAATGGACAGATTGTCGAACGCGGAGAGAAAGCCAGGTAGCACATGAACAATAGACTGAAATCATTTCTCTGCTCGGTAGCTTATTCTCCGGCAGGGGATAAGTTTGCGACATATTCAGGCATAAAACGCCTATGGGCGGATCTTACCGTTCGATCCAGAAAGAGAAAAATGCTCGCTGAAGCTGAAAGGAGGTTTTGCGATGGTTCTCCTTTGGGAAACCTGGATGATTACAAAGACGCTTTGGATAAGCATTGGGTTACATATTCTGAGTATGCTTATCAGTATGAGTTTTATAAGAAAAAAGAGGAAGAACGGGAGGAGTATGTTTCCCGCTTGAGGATGGCATACTTCTATTGGCGATATGCTCCCGGATCCGCCAAAGCGGTATTCCGCAATAAACAAATCCTTTTGAAGACTTTCCGGAAGTATGTGCATCGACGGTGGATTTATGTACCGGATGCTTCTCTGGAGACTTTTTCTCAGATGGTTTCAGAATATGACTGTATCGCCAAGCCTTGTGATGGAAAACTGGGCAAGGGTATTTATAAGATTCACAAGGATGATTTGAACAACGTTGAACAACTGTATTCTCAATGTTATCGGGATCGTTATCTTCTGGAGCAGTGCATCGAATCTTGTGCAGAATTAAAGGAACTGCATCCCCAGAGCTTGAATACCATCCGGGTGGTTACCGTAGCGGGTTCCGGGAAGGCGTGCATTCTTTCCGGAGTGCTTCGGACCGGGGTCGGTGACAGTGTGGTTGACAATTCGCACGCGGGTGGTATATCAGCCCAGGTAAATGTTGAAACCGGTATCGTTGAGACGGATGGTGCAAATACCTTTGGTGAAAGGTTTATAACCCATCCGGATAGTGGAATTGCCTTCAAGGGGTTCCGGGTCCCCAAGTGGGACGCTGTCACGTCATCCTGTCGTGAGGCAGCATTGCAGACAGATAATCCCATCACGGGATGGGATGTTGTGCTCGATAAGGACGGGAATGTGGAATTGGTAGAAGCCAATTACGGGCCGGATATGGATATGATGCAGACCCGTTATGGCGCTGGGGCCAAGAAAAAGATATATGCATTGGTCAAAGAGTATCGCGGAATAGATCTGGAATAAAGCATAATGGTATTATCTATGAGAGAATCTGGCTCTAGGCTAAAAGAAATCATAGAAACTCCCGCTTTCGACAAAATCCTTTCTTCTGTCGGAATGAAAGGATTTTGGGCCAGCCTTCGGGTCCGATATGGGAAGATGCGACAGTTGGCCATCGCAAAAAGAGTATATGACAAGGGCAAGGGAGCGGGCTCATATGAAGATTATAAGGACGCACTGGGAAAGCATTGGGTATCATATAATGAATATGCTTTGCAGTATGATTTCCCCAAAAAACCGGAGCAGGTCCGGGAGGAATATGTATCCAGGTTGAAGATGAAGTATTTCGTCTGGAAATATATTCCGGCATCGGTCCAATATATTTTCAAGGATAAAGTACTGTTCTTGAGTTTTTTTAAGTCGTTTGTACATAGGGAGTGGCTTTATGCCCCTGATGCAACATTCGATGAGTTCGTGTCATTGGTTTCCAGGTATGATTGTATCGTGAAACCTAAAGCCGGGAGTTTGGGGCAAGGTATTTTCAAAACGTGTAAAGATTCGGTGCGGGATATCAGGGCTCTTTATGATTCTTGCGTAAAAGGGCGGATGCTGGTTGAACAGTATATAGAGTCTTGTGATGAATTGAGCGCGTTCCATCCTCAGAGTTTGAATTCGATTCGTGTCGTAACCGTTTCGAATCAGGAGAAGGCGGAGGTATTCGGCAGTTTTTTCCGGATGGGTGGGGGAGCAAGCATAGTTGACAATGCGCATGCCGGGGGTATATTTGCCCAGATCAATGTCGAAACAGGAGTAATCGAGAGTGATGGGATTAATACGAAAGGACAAAGGTTCCCTTTCCATCCCGATAGCCGGTTGAAAATAAAAGGGTTTAAAATCCCCAAATGGGATCTTATTTGTGAGGCTTGTTGCGAAGCGGCAGTGATGACGGGGAATACGCTCACCGGTTGGGATGTGGTGATTAACAAGTCCGGAGAGATAGAATTTGTTGAGGGAAACAATGCGCCGGATTTTGATGTTATGCAGTCTCCGCTGCAAGTAGGCGTGAAAAACAGATTGTTCTCTTTGATTAAGGAATACAGCGGAGTCGAAATGGAGTAGAGTCGTCGGGGTAATAGTTGCCTTATGTACAAACACTTTCTCAAACGTTGCCTGAGTTTTCTCGGGGCGCTGCTGGCACTGATTCTGCTGGGCTGGCTGATCCTGATTGTTATGGTGGTCCTGCATTTCGCCAACAAGGGGGCGGGGGCGTTTTTTACGCAGGAGCGGCCCGGAAAGGACGCGAAGATCTTCAAGGTCCTTAAATTCAAGACGATGACCGATGAGCGCGACGCGGAGGGGAACTTGCTTCCCGATGCGCAGCGTCTCACCCGGATCGGCAAGGTGGTCCGCAGCCTCTCGATCGACGAGCTTCCGCAACTGATCAACATCCTCAAGGGAGATATGGCCTTCATCGGGCCCCGGCCCTGGAAGGTGGAATACCTGCCCCTTTACTCCCCGGAACAGATGCGCCGGCACGAAGTCCGGCCCGGCATCTCCGGCTGGGCGCAGGTGCACGGCCGCAACGCGATTTCCTTTACCAAGCGGCTGGAATATGATGTTTACTATGTGGATCACCTGACCTTCTGGCTGGATTTGAAAATCTTTTTCATGACCATCCTGAAGGTTTTCAGGCGGGAAGGCATTTCCGAAGAGGGACAGGCGACCTCGGAGCCGTTCAACGGATATAACTAAAATAGAAATAGTATGAAACGTTTTTTTGTTTTCCTGGTTCTTTCATCGATCTGTTTCTCCGCTTCGGCCGTGGGGCAGATTACCGGGATCCTGACGCAGGAGATGCTGAACGTCCCCGGCGATGTTTTTTTTGTCAGGGGAGACATGACGCTTGCCGATACCACTGTGACTGTCCCGGCTGGCAAAACACTGGTTTTTGCCGGAGGTTCGCTCGATGGCGGAAAGATTGTCGGAACGGGAACTTCGATTCAGATGTTGCAGACGCGTCCCGCATTCGGCCTGAACCTGGTTGTTTCCGGGACCTGGAACGTTCCGGAAGTCCACGATGGTTGGTTCGCTTTTGACGACTCTCCCGAGTATGTGTCCAATCGTGTGATAAGTAATATCCTGGCTTTTTCCAACGATTCGACTTCTTGCCATATTTTCTTTGAGGAGAATCGAAAGTATTTTTTTGAACTTCCGTACAAAGGAAGAGCGGATTTGGCGAATTTGGTTTCGACCACGGTGGTTGACGGTCAAAAAAAGCACGTCTATTCAGAATTGGACACCGATAAGTTTGCCTATTTGAGGATTTTTACAATACCGTCCAATACGCACCTGACCATCAACAACACGTTGAAGATGCTTCCGACCAATCAAGGGGCATACTATGTCTTCTGGGAATATGGAAAAGAGAATGTCATTGTTGACGGAACCGGGACCATTGCCGGGGATAATGATTGGCATCGCTATGATTCTCCTTTCTTAGGTAAGAGTTATTATGGGGAGTGGGGGCAGATATTCAGATGTATGCGCTGTAAAGATTTTACCTTCAGAGACATTACCATCTCTGATTCGTTTGGGGATTGCCTTATCTATAACGGATCATATTATCCGGATGAGCAGAACCAGCGCTGGGCTTCCAACCTCACGATGGAGCGGGTAAAGATACTTCGGGCGCGGAGAAACGGCGTTGCTATCGGGGCAAGGAATGTTACGATTACCAAGTGCCATTTCGAAGGTTGCGGCACAGACAAAGTCAAGGGGACGGCGCCAAGATGTGCGATTGATTTTGAACCGGATAAGGTGTCTACCTACCCGGCTCTCGGGAATAGGAAGGTGGTGATGGATGATTGCACTTTTGCGGACAATTATTATGATGTCGCCTCATCTTTGAATAACCTGCCGGGGTTCGGGGTTGTGGCTACGACGATCAAGAACTGTCGTTTTACTTCCAGATTGAGGATTACGGCTACCTATTGGATGCGATTTGAGAATTGTAAGATTCCGTCCTTGTACAAGAAATCTGATAACTCCCGATACACCTCCAAACACATAGAGTTCGTGAATTGTGAATTTGGGGAGGATAGCGACAGCGTACGGGCCAAGTTCAGTAAAGAGACCAACAAGTTTACCAACTGCACCTTCAATACGGCGGCCGCCAAGTAATAACCCGTGACACCCTCCGTCATCGACACCCTCATCGGCATCCTGAACCGCGCATTCGACCTCCCGGTCCATCAGGAGCGGGAACTGCCGCGCGGCAATGAAGAGTGGGAAAAGATCCTGTCTCTCTCGACGAAGCAGCGCGTGCTGCCGCTGGTGGTGTCGATGTTCGACAAACTCCCCCCGGACCGTACCGCTACCTGGACGACGGCCATCGAGGGGCGCCTGATGGCCGAGAAACTTGCGGAGGACCAGCGGCGCCGCCTGGCGCTGGTCCCTCGCCTGGCCGGATTGTTCCGGGATCGGGGGTTGGACGTGATGTTCATCAAAGGTGCGACCCTTTCGTTGCGCTATCCTTCTGTAGAGCTTCGCTACTTCGGGGACTTGGATTTCTATCTCTTCGGCCACGCCCGGGAAGGCGCGGAGACATTGGCGGAGAACGGCATCGCCAGCCGGGAGTATTATCATCACCACATCCAGGCATCCTGGAAGGGCGTGCTGCTGGAGAATCATTACGATTTCGTGGACCTGGAAAATCACAAGAGCAACCGGGTCCTGGACGAGGCTTTGAAAGGGCTGGCGGAACGTGAGCGCAGGCCTTTCGCCCTGCCTGGTGAGAAAATGGACAATGCGTACCGGATGTCTCCCACGATGGAAGCGGTCTTCCTGATGCGGCACATGTCGGCGCACTTTGCCTCGGCCGAGACGGAGCTGCGCCAGCTCTACGACTGGGTCCTGCTGGTCCGGCAAGATGGCGGCCAGATCAACTGGTGGGAGGTCTGCCGGCTTTACGAGGCGTCCGGGATGATGCGTTTCGCCGGCATCGTCTCCTGGATCATCCGGGAGAAGCTCTCCGTGGATCTGGAACTCCCGATACCGCCGGATGAGACGCCTGTCCGGGAGCGTGTATGGGCGGCTTTGTGCGACCCGGACGACGCCAACAAGTACAAGAGAGGCTCTTTCCGGTATAATCTGCGTGAGGCGCAGCTCCTGCTCCGGAACAGATGGAAGTATAAGTTGGTCTATCCCGGGGAGTCCTTTCCGGCTCTGGTGTTCAACATGCTGCGCATCAAGCTGAAGCTCGGTCTTTGACGAGGAGTCTTTCTCTGTGAAAACACAGATTCTCAACGACGAACGGATTCAATGGTTGCGATTTGTGCTCAACCCATCCTCGAACGTACCTGACATTCAGGACTGGGAGGGCGTATTCCGTTTTTCCCGTCGACAGGCTATCGCCGGAATATGTAGCCCGATTCAGTTTGATTCTGTCCGGATTGAGGAGAAACTATCCTTAAAATGGAAGGGGGTGCTTGTTGTGATCCAGAATCGGAATGAAGTTTTAAACAGGCAGGCTGTTCAACTTTCGGAGCATCTCCGTGAAGCGGGTTTCCGCAGCTGCATTCTCAAGGGGCAGGGTAATGCGATGATGTATCCATCTCCATATTTGCGCATGCCTGGCGATATTGATGTGTGGGTGGACGCTGACCGTGCTCAACTCAAGAACTATGTCGAGACCCTGTTCCCGGGACAGGAAGAAATGTTCAAGCACATCAAATTTCCTTTGTTCAAAGATACGCCGGTCGACTTGCACGACACGCCTTTGAAATTTTATCGGCCGCGTATCAACAGAAGACTTCAACATTGGCTGCAAGAGAACAAGGAACGGCAGATGGAGCACTATATCAGGTTGGCTGATACCGATATGGATGTGGCGATACCTACTCCTGATTTCAATGCCGTATTTCAACTAGGTCATATTATGATCCATGTTGAAGCCGGGGGTGTCGGTTTGAAGCATTTCATTGATTATTTCTACGTGCTGAAGGCTTTGAACGGGATGGATGAGCGGCAGAAAGAAGAGATCGTTTCAACATGGAAAAGCCTGGGCATGTTAAAAATGGCACGGGCGGTCATGTGGGTAGAGCGTTATGTGCTCGGTCTGCCTGAGAATTGCATATTGACTGCTCCTGATGAAAAGTTGGGTGCCTTGCTGATTGCCGATATATTTGAGGGCGGTCATTTTGGACTTTACGGCGACAGGAAAAAATACAGAAATCGGGGATGGTTCGTCCGGGTGGTTTATGGCGTCTGGCGCGTCTTGAAGGTATCGCGTTATTTCCCTGCAGAGTCTTTTTTCCGCTTGTTACATAAAATCAAGACCGCTTTCGTGGCTCTCCCGGCACTTATATTCGACCCGCGCATCAAGCAGAAACTGGGTCGGTAGTGGTTCCCCGCTTACATATTCGCGTTATTTTTCTTATCTTTGCCCGATAAACGAGCAAAACGTGAGAAATAGAATCTATCTCTGCCTTGCGCACATGAGCGAGGCGGGACTCGAGCAAAAATATATCCAGGAGGCTTTCGACACCAATTGGGTCGTGCCCCTCGGACCGAACGTGAACGGCTTTGAGGCGGACCTGGAGGCTTTCGTCGGGGAAGGTAAATCGGTTGTCGCCCTGTGCTCCGGCACGGCGGCGGTGCATCTGGCGCTGATTGCCTGCGGCGTGGGCCCGGGCGACGAAGTGCTGGTACAGTCGTTTACCTTCTGCGCGAGCACGCATCCGGTGACGTATCTCGGAGCGACCCCCGTGCTCGTGGACAGCGAGAAGGACTCCTGGAACATGGACCCGGAACTGCTGGAAGAGGCCGTCCGGGACCGCATCGCCAAGACGGGCCGGAAACCGAAAGCCATCGTCCCGGTGGCCTTGTACGGAATGCCGTACCGGATCCGCGAGATCCTCGCGATCGGCGAGAAATACGGCATTCCCGTCGTTGAGGACGCGGCCGAAGGCTTTGGCAGCCGGTACGACGGCCAGGTGCTCGGCACCTTCGGGCAGTACGGCATCCTGTCCTTCAACGGCAACAAGATGATCACGACCTCGGGCGGCGGCGCGCTCATCTGCCCGGATGCCGAGGCGAAGAAGAAGATCATGTGGTATGCCACCCAGGCCCGCGAGGCTTATCCGTACTACCAGCACGAGGCCATCGGCTACAATTACCGCCTGTCCAACATCTGCGCCGGCATCGGCCGCGGCCAGATGACGGTGGCGGACGAGCATATCGCCCACCACAAGCACATCGCGGACCTCTACGAGGCGGCTTTCGCACAGGTGCCCGGCATCCGTTTCCACAAGAATCCGGATGCGCACAGCGACAGCGACTACTGGCTGAACACCATCACCCTGGACCCTGACCTTCGGGTAAAGGGGCAGGACCGCGCCTATACGGTGCCCGTTACCGGTGCGGTTGGCGGCGCGGCGGGCGTCACGCACGGCGGCGGTTCGCTCCATACCGACTGCGAACCGAACGCCAACGTAGAGGCGATGCGCCTGGGGCTGGACGCCCTGCAGATCGAGGCCCGTCCGCTTTGGAAACCCATGCACCGCCAGCCAGTCTACAAGCACGCTCCCGCCTATGTCAACGGCGTCAGCGAGGCTCTTTTCAAGGTGGGTATGTGCCTCCCTTCCGGCCCGATGGTCTCCGACGACGACGTCGCCTACATCATCGACGGCATCAAGGGGCTGATCGAAGAATAATCCTATGCATATCATCCTCCTTTCCGGCGGCTCGGGGAAGCGGCTTTGGCCGCTTTCGAACGAAATCCGCTCCAAGCAGTTCATCCCCATCTTCAGGCGGGAGGACGGCTCGTACGAGTCGATGGTCCAGCGGGTGTTCCGCCAACTCAAGGCGGTGGATCCGGACGCGACCGTGACCATCGCTACCTCGAAGAGCCAGGTGTCCGCCATCCACAATCAGTTGGGGGACGCCGTGAACGTGAGCATCGAGCCCTGCCGCCGCGACACCTTCCCGGCCATCGCACTTTCCGCAGCCTTCCTGCATGACGTGAAGGGCGTCGGGGAGGACGAAGCCGTGGTGGTGTGCCCCGTAGACCCTTATGTGGAAGATGCGTATTTCGCTGCAATCCATCAGCTTTCCGAACTCGCGCAGGCCGGGACGTCCAGCCTGGTCCTGATGGGCGTCGAGCCGACCTATCCGAGTGAGAAATACGGCTATATCATCCCGCGTACCCAGGATCCTGTCAGCCCGGTGGATACCTTCAAGGAGAAGCCGTCGGAGGCTGTGGCGAAGGAGTATATCGCGCAGGGAGCCCTGTGGAACGGCGGCGTTTTCGCCTTCAAACTGGGGTATGTCCTGGACCGTGCGCGTGAACTCATCGGTTTCAAGGACTATGAGGACCTGTTCGCCCGCTACGAAACCCTGACGAGAATCAGTTTCGACTATGCGGTGGTGGAGCACGAGCGTGACATCGCCGTGATGCGTTTCTCCGGAACGTGGAAGGACCTGGGAACTTGGAACACGCTCACGGAGGCGATGACGGAACCCACGATGGGAAAGGCCGTCCTGGGCGAGGGCTGCGAAGGGGTGAACGTCGTCAATGAACTGAATGTACCCGTGCTCTGCATGGGGCTGAAGGACACGGTCGTGGCGGCGGCGCCGGACGGGATCCTGGTAACAAGCAAAGAGGCTGCGGGGCGGCTCAAGCCCTACGTGGACAACATGGAGCAGCAGATCATGTTCGCCCAGAAGTCCTGGGGAAACTACCAGGTGCTGGACGTGCAGCCGGACGGGATGACGGTCAAGGTGACCCTGAAACCCGGCCAGCAGATGAGTTACCATACCCATGCGCATCGCGACGAGGTGTGGACGGTGGTGTCCGGAGAGGGGGAGACCCTGATCGACGGGATGACGCAGAACGTGCGCCCGGGCGACGTGGTCACGATCCTCGCGGGCTGCAAGCACCGGATCCGCGCCTTGGGCGAACTGACCCTCATCGAGGTGCAGCTGGGGCAGAACATCACCGTACACGACAAGCGGAAATACCAGGAATGAAGACCTTTCTGCTGAAGCCTTCCGGCAAAGATTACATCTGGGGCGGCACCCGGCTGAAGAGGCAGTTCTACAAGGAGCTGCCTCTTCAGCCGTTGGCCGAGACCTGGGAATGTTCCGTCCATCCGGACGGGCCTTCGTTCGCGGCCTCCGGCGAAATGAAAGGCCGGACGCTGGCCGAGGTGCTCGCGGTGCATCCGGAGTATCTCGGTACCTCGCCCTCGGTCCGCAACGGCGGTTTGCACATCCTCGTGAAACTGATCGATGCGAAGGATAACCTGTCGGTGCAGGTGCATCCGGACGATGCTTACGCTTCCGCAAACGAGGGCGGCCAGGAAGGAAAGACGGAGATGTGGTACGTGGTGGACGCGGAGCCGGGTGCGAAACTGGTGTTCGGGCTGAACCGGATGATGACCGCGGAACATTTGCGCGGCTGCCTGGAGCGGGGGACCCTGGAGTCCTGTCTGCACTGGGTCCCGGTACGGAAGAACGATGTGTTCTTCATCCCCGCCGGCACGATCCACGCCATCGGAAGCGGCGTGCTGATCGCCGAGATCCAGCAGAGCTCGAACCTGACCTACCGCCTGTATGACTACGGACGCCTGGGCAAGGACGGGCGGCCCCGTCAGCTGCACGTGGACAAGGCTTTGGATGTAGCGGACCTGAGCGGCCCACAGCATCCGCGCCAGCCGATGCGCGTGCTCCGTTACCGGCGCGGCTTTGCGGAGGAGTCCCTCTGCAAATGCCCGTATTTCCAGGTGGAGCGCTGCCTGCTGAAAGGGGAGGGCGTCGTCCTTCCGCCGCAGCCGGAGTCTTACCGGGTCATGCTCTGCCTGGAGGGGGCCGGTTGTCTTTATGAAGGGGACACCCCCTTGCATTTCCACAAGGGCGACACGCTGTTCATCCCCGCGAACGCGGATGACCTGGAGTTGTCCGGCGGGGCGGAATTGCTGATCGTGCGGGGCTAGGCCTTGCGGCGCGGATGGTGAGAAAGCACCTCGGCCTGCCAGGTGGCGGTGTCGATGTGGGTGTAGATCTCCGTGGTCAGGATGGACTCGTGCCCCAGCATCTCCTGCACGACGCGGAGGTCGGCGCCATTCTCGATGAGGTGCGTTGCGAATGAATGACGGAAGGTGTGGGGGGAGATTTCCTTGTTGACACCTGCTTTGAGCGCCTGGCTCTTGACCAGGTTGAAGATGGCCACCCGGCTTAACGGGCGGCCGTTTTTGTTCAGGAACGCGACGTCGTCGAAGGCCGGTTCCGCGGCCTGCGGACGGACGTCGAGGTAGGCCGAGAAGGCCTCGGCGGCCACCTCCCCGAGGGGAACGAGCCGCTCCTTGTTGCCCTTCCCGACCACGCGGACGAAGCCTTCCTTGAGATAGACGTGCGAAATCAGCAGCCCGCAGGCTTCCGATACGCGCAGCCCGCAGCCGTAGAGGATTTCGAGGATGGCCCGGTCGCGGAAGGCCGTCCAGCTTCCCTGCCGGGTGTCCACGGACTCGAGGATCGCCGTCACTTCTTCCACCGAAAGGACGGCGGGAAGATAGCGCCCCAGCTTGGGCGCCGCGATCAGTTCGCAGGGGTTGTCGGGGCGTTCGCCCTCGAGGACCAGCCAGTCGAAGAAGGAGCGGAGCGAGCTCAGCAGGCGGGCCTGGCTGCGCTTCGACAGGCCTCCGTCCCCCGCCGTGCGGGCCGCCAGATAACGTTCCACGTCTTCCGGGCGCACCGAACGCGGCTCCAGTTCCACCGCCGCGAGGAAATCCTCCACATCCCGTCCGTAGGCCGCCACCGTGTTCGGCGACAGACTCCGTTCCATGCGGAGGTAGTAGCGGTAATCCTGGAGGATGCGGTTCATTCTTCCGCAGCCCGGGCCTTATTGTAGCAGTCGCGGCAGAGGGGCTCGTAAATGTCCTTTTCGCCCAGGACGACCAGGTCGCGGCTCTTGCTGAGGCGGTGGGAGTGGTTGGCGAGGCTGCCGCACTTCACGCAGATGGCGTGGACCTTCTGGACGTCCTCCGCCACGGCCATCAGCTGCGGCATCGGCCCGAAAGGCTTGCCGAGATAGTCCGTGTCCAGCCCGGCGGCGATCACGCGTACGCCTCGGTTCGCCAGCTGCTGACACACGTCCACCAGGCTCGCATCGAAGAACTGCGCCTCGTCGATGCCCACGACCTGCACGTCGGCGGCGATCTTCAGCATTTCGGCGGGATCCTTGATGGGCGTGGAGGTGATCTTGTGGAAATCGTGCGAGACGACCTCCACGTCGGAATACCGGTTGTCCACCGCGGGCTTGAAGATGGCGATGACCTGGTTCGCGAACTGGGCGCGTTTCAGGCGGCGGATCAGCTCTTCGGTCTTGCCGGAGAACATCGAACCGCAGACGACTTCGATGCAGCCGGATTTTTTATGATTCTCGGAAAACATTGCTTAAATTTGTGGTTGCTGTCCTACAAAGATAGCAATTAATTGCCGGAAGAAGATGGGCGCCGCAGGAAAATTGTACATCGTCCCGACCCCGGTCGGAAATCTCGAGGACATGAGCTTCAGGGCCGTCAGGGTGCTGAAGGAAGCCGACCTGATCCTGGCGGAGGACACCCGCACGAGCGCCGTCCTGCTCCAGCATTACGACATCCGCGGCAAGCTCCTGTCGCACCACAAGTTCAACGAACACCAGACCGTGCAGATGATCCGCGACCGCATCCTCGCCGGGGCTTCGGTGGCGCTGGTCAGCGACGCCGGCACCCCCGGCATCTCCGATCCGGGCTTCCTGCTCGCCCGCACCTGCGCGGTGGAAGGGATCGAGGTGCAGACGCTCCCGGGCGCCACGGCCTGCATCCCGGCCATCGTGTCGTCCGGCCTGCCCTGCGACCGTTTCTGCTTCGAGGGCTTCCTGCCGCAGAAGAAAGGCCGCCGGACGCTGTTGGAGAGCCTCTCGGCAGAGACGCGGACGATGGTCTTCTACGAGTCGCCCCGCCGCCTGGTCCGGACCCTGGAGGATTTCGCCGGGGTGTTCGGCGAGGACCGTCCCTGTTCCGTGGCGCGGGAGATCTCCAAGCTTCACGAGGAGCACGTCCGCGGCACGCTGGGCGAGGTGCTGGACCATTTCCGGGCGGTCGAGCCCAAGGGCGAGATCGTCATCGTGGTGGGCGGGCAGCGGAACGACGCTCCCCGCGAGCACCGCAACAAATACAAGGATCCGCCGGAGCCTTGATCCGGCCTGCTGATACACGAACTCGAACTTGAACTTGAACAAATGGAAAACGCATCTCCGGAGAAGAAGGGAAAGCCTTCTTCCGCCTCTTTCAAAGTGGGCGCCATCGCCCTTGCTTTCCTTGTCATCGGTTACCAGGCCGCCCTGCTCGTCTGCCGGGCGTCGCTGCTCCGTATCGAAGCCAACCGGGACCGGCCGGACACGGTGTTCGTCTATCAGGGCGATGGGACCGCCGCCCGGGAGCTCGCCCCGCCAGACGTCCGGCAGAGCCGGACCCCTCCCACCGACGATGTCGGCGGGCCCCTCCCTCTTACGGAGCCGAGGGTGGCTACGGTCTGGCGGGGCGACTCCCGGAGCGGCGGTCGCCAATCGTCGGAGATAAGGCGCCGGAACGCGCCGCATTCGGGGTATGTACAGCAGGTCCGCCGGGCGACGCGCCGGGTGGAAAGCTTCCGCTTCAACCCCAACACCGTGTCCGTCGAAGACCTCATCCGTCTGGGATTCAGCGAGAAACAGGCGCAGGCCATCGACAACTACCGCGCGAAGGGCGGCCGTTTCCGCCGCAAGGCCGACTTCGCGAAATCCTTCGTCGTCGCCGATTCCGTGTTCCGCCGGCTGGAGCCCTTCATCGACATCCCGCGCGTGGACCTCAACCGGGCCGACTCGGCCGCCCTGGACGCGCTGCCCGGCATCGGACCGTACTATGCGGCGAAGATCGTCGGCTACCGGGCCGAACTGGGCGGGTATTCCTATCCCGAACAACTGATGGACCTGTATCGTTTCGACCGGGAGAAGTACGACGCCCTGCAGGATCTGGTCTTCTGCTCGAAGCCGGCGCCGTACGCACTATGGACGCTGCCGGCCGATTCCCTGCGGAAGCACCCCTACATCCATTCCCGGCAGGTCGCGCGCGCCATCGTCCTGTTCCGCGAAAACACCCCGCGGGAGGACTGGACGGTGCAGGCGCTTTCCGCGGCGGGCATCCTGCCGGAGGAAGACGCGCGCCGCCTGTCCCGCTGCGTCATCGCGGAGCCGTGATGCGCTCGATGAGCGGCCGGACGGGCTCGTAGTCATAGCCGCGGGAGAGGGCGAAGCGGATGAGCTTGAGGCGGCCCTGCGGGTCGTCGGCGAGGGTTTTCCACTTGGTTTCCAGCACTTTCTCCAGCCGGGCCGCGGCGCGGTCCGGATCGATTTCCTCCAGCGCTCCGGCGATGACCTCGCGCGGAATCTGGCGGGCGAGCAGGGCGGAGCGGATCTTGACGGGGCCCCAGCCGGACAGGCCGGATTTTTCGCGGGCGAAGGCCGCGGCATAGCGGCGGTCGTCCACGAAGCCTTCTTCCTGCAGGGCCGCGACGACGGTTTCCGCTCCCGCTTCATCGAAGTCCAGGCGCTGCAGGGCCTTGCGCCGGATGTCGGCGGTGCAGTACTCGCGCCGCGCGCACTGGGCGGACAGGGCGTCGAAGACCTGTTTTTCCTTTTCTTCCATAAATGCTCAGAAATCAAAGCCCAGCGACAGGTGGGCGCCCCATCTGAACTGGTTGGACCAGTGCGCACTGAGCCGGATCGGGCCGACGATGGTGTCGTAGGCGACTTCAGCGCCGAAGGCGAACACATCCGGCAGCGGGTGCCTGACCATCTCGAGGAAGCGGTCATTGGACTTGATCGCGCCGGCCAGGGCGGAGAAGTAGAGGTTTCCGACGGGGTTGAACCGCAGTTCGGCGGTCAGGCTGGCGAGGATGTCGCTCAGGGCCATGACGTGGTCGAACCCGAAGAAGGGAATCTGGTCTTCGGTGTAGCGCCCGGCCAGGCGTCCGCCCACGAAGTTGGTGTGGATCAGGCCGTCGTGCGCCTTCTCTCCGAAATGCCAGATGTTGCGCAGCCGGATGTCAGGCAGGAAGGAGACCCGCCCGCCCAGGGGGATGGCCGCCTTGAAGTCCAGGGCGGAGGTCAGCACCGGCGTGAATGCGGGCTGGCTGGGGCTCACGAAATCATAGTCCTCCCGGATGGCCAGCGAGATGCCCCGCTTGGGGAAATACGGCGCGTCGAAGGTGTAGAGCCCCGTCTGGATGTAGGTCCCGAAGTAGTTGTCGCTCAAGGTGGTGCCGGCTTCTGCCATCTGCTGGGCGAAGACCGTGTTCGGATTGAGATGATAGGCCTTATGGTCGATGCCGGCCCGCAGGTCGAGTTTGGTCCAGTTCAGCCCGGTGACGTAGAAATCTTCCCGGTGGGTCCAGTAGGCGACGTCGTACTTGAGGTCGTTGCCCCGGTTGCCCAGGTTGCCGCGGTAGCGGGCCGCCGTGACGGCCACGTTGAGGGTCGGCAGGTCGCGCATATCCAGGGCGTAGTGCAGCACGCCCCGCATATTCTGGCCGATCCGGGCGGTAACGTCCAACTTGGAACCGGCCAGCCGGTTGGTGCCCAGTCCGACATTGAAGAGCAAGGCGGCGCCTTCGTCGGTGTCGGCGCGCAGCCCGAGGCTGAAGTGGTTGACGGGGGCAGGCGAGCAGTTGAAGACCAGCCGGTAGGGCTCTTCGCTGCCGTAGAGCGAATAGGTCACGGACTCGAAGGCGCCGGTGGCCTGCAGGCGGTACATCGCCTCGTAGATGGTATTCTTATCGAGGGGCATGGAGACGTCCAGCGCCGTCAGGCGCGCCAGACGGCGGGCTTCCGCGTCGGTTACTCCGCGGAACTCGATGGCACTGAGGCGGACCGGGGTGACGGAGAGGTCCGTCGCACGCGGGAAGGGCCTGGGACTGTCGTCGCGGCCGGTACGTTCCAGGATGTCGAGCAGGCCGTCCCGCTGCGCCTCGGCGGCCCGGTAGCCGCGCAGGAGCATGGAATCGACGGCTTCGGCATTGAAACTCAGCATGTTGAATTCGCTCAGGTCCGGCTTGATGAATACGTCCGTCCGGCCCACGTTCTTGGTGAAGGAATCCTTGCCGAGCATCGTGATGAACTGGCCGAGGATGTCGCCCAGGTTGTTGACCTCGGAGTAGTCGGGGGCGGCGTCGGAGAGTTCGATGCCGATCAGGTAGTCCGCGCCGACCGCCTTGGCGATGTCGGTGGGGAAGTTGTTGCGGGTGCCGCCGTCCACCAGGACCATCTTCTGGGTGCGCACCGGATCGAAGAGTCCGGGAATGGACATCGTGGAGCGCATCGCCGTGGTGATGGAACCGCCGCCCCAGTATTTGGCGTGGGAACTCACCACGTCACCCGCCACGCAGACGAAGGGAATGGGCAGGTCGCGGAAGGAAATGCTGTCCTGGTACCCCACGGACATGCTGGCGAGCAGGTTGTTGACGTTGAACCCGTAAGCGTAGCCGGAAGGGAGGGAACTGACCAGCGTGGCGGGAGTCTGCTGCTGTTGCTGGTCCTGCGGGAGCTGGCGCGCCAGGGTCCGGCGCTCCCGGCGGCTGTGCATCGCGAATTCCACCGCGACGCTGTCTACGGGCTCCCGTCTCGGGGCGATGCCGGGGACGGAGAAGGGGATGGTGAACAGGTAGGTGGCGTTGGCCTGCTTGGTGGAGTAGGGGATGAACTGCGTGGGGATGCGGTCGGTCAGCATCACGCCCCAGTCCTGGCTCCGGAACAGGCGTTCCAGGTCATCTGCCCTGTATCCCATCGCATAGATGCCGCCGACCAGGCCGCCGATACTCGTTCCGCACACGAAGTCGATCGGCACGCCGATCTCTTCGATATACTTCAGCGCACCCACCTCGGCTGCGCCTTTCGCGCCGCCGCCGGAGAGCACGAGCCCCACCGTGGGGCGTTTCTGCGTCGTGCGCACCTCGTCCAGCCGGCGGCGGATCTGCCGGATCGTCGCGGCGTCGCCCCGCGGATCGACGCTGTCCGTGGAAAGGCCGTTGGGGAAGTTCTGCGCGGTCACCGGAAAGGCGGCCAGCAGGGTGAGGGCTATTGCGAATGCTGTCCGGCGAGCATCCCGCAGGCGGCCAGGATGTCTTCGCCCCTGGAAGAACGGATGGTACATAGGATCTGGTGGTTGTTCAGGCGGTCCCGGAAGGCTTCCATCGCCTGGTCCGAAGCGCACCTGTACGGGAAATCGGGAATCTGATGGAAACGGATGAGGTTCACGCGGCACTCCAGGCCGCGCAGCAGGCGGATCAGCGCGTCGGCGTGGCGCTTGTCGTCATTGAACCCTGCGAACATCGTGTATTCGAAACTCACGCGGCGCTGGCCGCTGAAGTCGTACTGGCGGATGAGCGAGACCACGTCCCGGATGTCCCAGGCCTTCTGGGCCGGCATCATGGAGAGCCGTTCGTCGGGGAAGGGGTTGTGGAGGCTGACCGCCAGGTGGCATTTCTGTTCGTCGAGGAAGCGCTTCAGGGCCGGCAGTACGCCGATGGTGCTGAGCGTGATGCGCTTGGGGCTCCAGGCGAAGCCCCAGGGGGCGGTGAGGACCTCGAGCACGCGGCTGACGGTGCCGTAGTTGTCCAGGGGTTCGCCCATCCCCATGAAGACGGCGTTGGTAAGCGTGTCCGCCTCGTCGATGCTGACGAACTGGTTGAGGATGTCCGCGGCGTCCAGCTGTCCGTGAAAGCCCTGGCGCCCGGTCATGCAGAAACTGCAGTTCATCTTGCAGCCGGCCTGGGAGCTGACGCAGAGCGTCTTGCGGTCTTCGTCCGGGATCATGACCGATTCGACGTACCGGTCATCTCCGACCCGGAAGAGGTATTTCTTCGTGCCGTCGGAGGAGAGCGCCGTGCCCGCCGGATCGGACAAGCCGAGGTCGTAATGCTCCGCGAGGGCCTCCCGGGCGGTCTTGGAGATGTTCACCATCCGGTCCCAGGAGCGGACCCGCTTGGCGTAGAGCCAGTCGGCGAGCTGCGCGCCCACGAAGGGCTTGAGGCCGCAGGCCGCGGCCGCCGCCTTCAGCTCGGTGAGCGTCATCCCCGTTAACTTTTCTTTCATCCATGCAAAATTAAGCAAAATTCCGTTGTTGAAAAAATGTGAAAAACGGTGCACTTTTCTTTTTTAACAAAGAGAATATTTGTGTATATTTGCTTTCTCCGGGCGTATTCCCGGGACCGACAAACTATCAAAAACTTTAACTCATTTAAACTTAGCGTTATGGCAAAAGAAGTTGCTGAAAAGAGCGTGGATGTGAATGCCGCGAAACTCAAGGCCCTGCAGGCGACGATCGACAAGATCGAGAAAGATTACGGCAAGGGTACGATCATGAAACTGGGCGACCAGCCCGACTGGGACGTCCAGGTCATTCCGACCGGATCCGTGGCCCTCGACCACGCCCTCGGCATCGGCGGGTATCCGCGCGGCCGCATCATCGAGATATACGGACCGGAGTCCAGCGGCAAGACGACCCTCGCGATCCACGCGATCGCCGAGGCCCAGAAGGCCGGCGGCATCGCGGCGATGATCGACGCGGAGCACGCCTTCGACCGCACCTATGCCCAGGCCCTGGGCGTCAACCTTGAAACCCTGCTGGTCTCCCAGCCGGACAACGGCGAGCAGGCCCTGGAGATCGCGGACAACCTGATCCGCAGCGGCGCCATCGACATCGTCGTGATCGACTCCGTGGCCGCCCTCACCCCGAAGGCCGAGATCGAAGGCGAGATGGGGGACAACAAGGTCGGCCTCCAGGCCCGCCTGATGAGCCAGGCCCTCCGCAAGCTCACGGCCAACATCTCCAAGACCAATACCTGCTGCATCTTCATCAACCAGCTGCGCGAGAAGATCGGCATCATGTTCGGCAATCCCGAAACCACCACGGGCGGCAACGCCCTCAAGTTCTACGCCTCCGTGCGCCTGGACGTCCGCCGGACCAACCAGATCAAGGACGGCGACGAGGCACTGGGCAACCGCACCCGGGTCAAGGTCGTCAAGAACAAGATGGCTCCGCCTTTCAAGAAGGCCGAGTTCGACATCGTCTTCGGCGAGGGCATCTCCCACGTCGCGGAAATCGCCGACCTGGCGATCGGCTTCGACATCATCCACAAGAGCGGCAGCTGGTTCAGCTACCAGGGCGAGAAGCTCGCTCAGGGCCTCGCCGCCGTGAAGCAGCTCCTGAAGGACAACGTGGAGCTCTGCGAGGAGATCGAAGCCCAGGTCCGGGAGGCACTTAAAAACGTGAAGGACTGATGGGAAAGAAGATCATCCTCACCGGAGACCGTCCGACCGGGCGCCTTCACATCGGGCACTACGTGGGCTCGCTCCGCCGGCGCGTGGAGCTGCAGGACAGCGGGGAGTTCGACGAGATCTACATCATGATCGCGGACGCCCAGGCCCTTACCGACAACGCCGACAACCCGGAAAAGGTCCGCCAGAACATCATCGAGGTGGCCCTGGACTACCTCTCCGCGGGGATCGATCCCGCCAAGTCGCACATCCTGATCCAGTCGCAGGTCGCCGAACTCACGGAACTCACTTTTTACTATATGAACCTGGTCACCGTCCAGCGCCTCCAGCGCAACCCGACGGTGAAGCAGGAAATGCAGATGCGCGGATTCACCGATGCCGAAGGCGCCGCCGACAACAAGGCCGGCACGCCCGTCGGCTTCTTCTGCTATCCGATCAGCCAGGCCGCCGACATCACCGCCTTCCAGGCCACCACGGTCCCGGTAGGCGAGGACCAGGAGCCGATGATCGAGCAGACGCGGGAGATCGTGCGCAAGTTCAACGCCACCTACGGCCCCGCCCTAACGGAGCCGGAGATCCTCCTGCCGGACAACGCGGCCTGCCTGCGGCTGCCCGGCACGGACGGAAAGGCGAAGATGAGCAAGTCACTGGGCAACTGCATCTACCTTTCCGACAGTGCGGAGGAAGTCCGCGCCAAGGTCCGGGGGATGTACACCGATCCGGGGCACCTGCAGGTCAGCGACCCGGGCAAGGTCGAAGGCAACACCGTCTTCACCTACCTGGACGCCTTCTGCCGTCCGGAGCACTTCGACCGTTTCGGCGACTGCTTCCACGGCAGGAAGGTCAGCTTCGACTTCCACTCCCTGGACGAGGTCAAGGCGCAGTACCGCGCCGGCGGCCTCGGGGACGTGATGGTCAAGAACTTCCTTACCGAGGTGTTGAACGACACCCTGGAGCCCATCCGCATCCGCCGCAAGGCGCTGGAGCAGGACCTCCCGTATGTGTACCGGGTCCTGCAGGAAGGAACGCAGGCGGCCCGCGAGAAGGCGGCTGCCACGCTCGACGGCGTCAAGCGGGCGATGCGGATCAACTACTTCGACCCCGGTGTGCTCGAAGAGCTCATCCGGGAGCAGTCGAAGAAGTATGAGTAGATAATAAAGCAAGAAACTAATAGCCAATGAGATCCACTAGATTTATCGCGGCCTTCGCGGCCGTACTTGCCTTGTTTTCCGCCTGCCGGCAGGACGAAGACTACCTCCTGCCCGCGATCGAGGTGGAGACCGGAACCGTCGAGTTCATCTCCGGTTCGCAGATGTCGGTCGAACTGTTGTCCACCCGGGACTGGATGGTCAAGAGCAAACCCGACTGGGTGGCCGTCGATCCGGATCACGGTAAAGCGTCATCCGCTCCGCAGCGGGTTACCTTTACGGTCCTGCCCAACGAGTCCTATGACCGGAAGGGCACCGTGGTCTTCTCCATCGGCCTGAAGCCCGATTCTCCCGTCGAGTTGTTCCAGCCCGGTGCGAAGGGAGCAAAGTCCGAGGGTACCGGTACGCTGGAGGATCCCTACACCATCGCCGGCGTGCTGGAGTACATCGGCACTCTGGGCGCGGACGTGGAGAGCCCGCAGGACGTGTACATCAAGGGTAAGATCGCATCCATCGGAGAGTACTATTCCGCCCAGTACGGCAACGCTTCCTTCCAGATCAAGGACGAGGACGGCGACGTGCTCTTCCAGGTCTACCGCGCCAAGTACCTGGGCAACCGGGGCTGGAAGACCGGTGACACCCAGATCGCCGAAGGCGACGAGGTCATCGTGTGTGGCCGCGTGGTGAATTTCAAGGGCAACACGCCCGAGACCGCGGCCAACAAGGCTTTCCTGTACTCGCTGAACGGCAAGTCCGAGGGCGGCGGCTCCGGCGGTGGCGGTGAAGGCACGCCTTCCGGCAGCGGTACGCAGGCAGACCCGTACAACGTGGCGGGCGCCCGTGCAGCCGTGGCGAACCTGACCTGGACCAGCAATGACGATTACCAGACCACTGACGACGTCTATGTTAAGGGCGTCATCAGCAGGATCGCGGACAACGGCACCTTCGGCCAGTCCGGCACCTACGGCAACGCCTCCTTCTACATCAAGGACGCCGATGCCGACGCCGAATTCTACGCCTTCCGCATCCTGTACCTGGGCAACAAGAAGTACACTTCCGGCACGGACATCAAGGTGGGCGACGAAGTGGTGATCTGCGGCCAGCTGATGAACTACCGCGGCAACACGCCGGAAACGGTGGCCGGCAAGGCCTACCTGTACTCGCTCAACAGTGAGTCCGGCGGCGGTGGCGGCGGTGAAGGCGGCGGAAGCGGCACCGCTTCCGGAACCGGCACGCAGGCGGACCCGTACAACGTGGCGGGTGCCCGTGCGGCGGTGGCGAACCTGACCTGGACCAGCAATGACGACTACCAGAGCACGGACGAAGTCTATGTGAAGGGCAAGATCAGCAGGATCGCGGACAACGGCACCTTCGGCCAGTCCGGCACTTACGGCAATGCCTCCTTCTACATCAAGGACGACGGTGCCGATGCCGAGTTCTACGCGTTCCGCATCCTGTACCTGGGCAACAAGAAGTATGAATCCGGCACGGACATCAAGGTGGGCGACGAGGTGGTGATCTGCGGCCAGCTGATGAACTACCGCGGCAACACGCCGGAGACGGTGGCCGGCAAGGCCTACCTGTACTCGCTCAACGGCACGTCCGAGGGTGGCTCCGGCGGCGGCGAAGGCGGCGAAGGCGGTGGCGGCGAGAGCGGCACGGCGTCCGGAAAGGGCACCCTGGCGGATCCGTACAACGTGGCGGCCGCCCGTGCAGCCGTGGCGAACCTGACCTGGACGAGCAACGACGACTACCAGAGCACGGATGAGGTCTATGTGAAGGGCAAGATCAGCAAGATCGCGGACAACGGCACCTTCGGCCAGTCCGGCACCTACGGCAATGCCTCCTTCTATATCAAGGACGAAGGCGCCGATGACGAGTTCTATGCCTTCCGGGTCCTGTACCTGGGCAACAAGAAGTATGAATCCGGCACGGATATCAAGGTGGGCGACGAGGTGGTGATCTGCGGCAAGCTGATGAACTACCGCGGCAACACGCCGGAGACGGTGGCCGGCAAGGCTTATCTGTATTCGCTCAACGGCACGTCCGAGGGCGGCGGCAACGACGGTGGCGGCTCCGAAGGCGGGGACGACAGCGGCGCCGGTACGCCGTCCGGCAGCGGTACGCTCGAAAGCCCGTACAACGCCGCGGCGGCCGTGAATGCCGTGAAGGACCTGACGTGGACAAGCAATACCGAGTACGAGACTACGGAAGAGGTTTATGTGAAGGGCAAGATCTGCGAGATTGCCAACAAGGGCACTTACGGCGAGTCCGGCACCTACGGCAACGCCACGTTCTTCATCTCCGATGACGGGTCGACCACCGGAACGAAGTTCCAGGTCTACCGCGCCCTGTATCTGGGCAACAAGAAATATGAATCCGGCACGGATATCAAGGTGGGTGACGTGGTGATCATCAAAGGTCAGTTAATGAATTACAGGGGCGATACGCCGGAGACCGTATCGGGAAAGGCCTACCTGTATTCCCTGAACGGCAAGACCGAGTAAGCGATGAAACGTCTGATCCTACTTCTATTGTCGGCAACGGTGCTGTTCGCCTGTACGGACGCGCTGGACGACGGCCACGGCGTTTCGCTCGAGTCCTCCCACGAGGTGCTCGAAGCGGGCGGCGGCGCCGTATTCCTGCGCGTGAAGGCGGCGGGCGACTGGTCCCTGAAGCTGCTGGAGGGCAGTGATTGGGCCACGCTGGGCACCAACTCCGGCAGGGGAGACCGCAACAACATCCTGTTGAGTTTCTCCAAGAACCCGGCCGAAAGCTCCCGCCGGGTGTCGATGGAACTGCGCTGCGGGAAGGAATCCGTATTCCTGGCCCTCATGCAGGAGGCCGGTTCGCCGGAAACGCCGGTCGATCCGGTGAACCCGGATCCGCCCACCCCTCCCACGCCTCCTACGCCCGGGACCTACGGCTCCCCGACGGCGGCTCCGCACTGGCTGGAACTTCCCGCCACCTCCGCCGACGATGACTTTTCCTTCTTCTCGCACGACTGCACGCTGAACGGCAACAAGATGCGCAACTACGCCTATTACTGGGATTTCGACAACCGCGTGTCCCTCTGGGTGGCCTATCCGCTCTGCAGCGTGTATATGGGCTCTTCGGGCCGCAGCGACGCCTGGGGCTATGACCCGTTGATGCCGGCCGCCCTGCAGCAGGACGTTTCCGGCGGTTACCAGGGCAGCGGCCGCTACGACCGCGGCCACCAGTTGCCTTCGGCCGACCGTACGGCGAACTACAGCCTGAATGCGACCACATTCTACGGCGTCAACATGACCCCGCAGAACAACACGCTCAACACCGGCGTGTGGTCCACCCTCGAGAGCAAGGTCCGCGACTGGTCCAAGCAGTCCGATACCCTCTACGTGGTGACGGGCTGCGTGGTGGAGGGATCCAAATCCTATGCGCTGGACCGCTCCGGACATCACGTCACCGTGCCCGTGGCCTACTTCAAGGCCCTGCTGCGTTACCAGAAGAACTCCACGATCGGCTATTCCGACTTCATGGGGGCCGCCTTCTGGTACGACCATTACGAATACAGCCAGAGCGGCAAGAAATTCAGCAGCGCCCAGTCCATGTCGCTGGAAGAACTGGAAACGAAGCTGGGTTACAAACTCTTCGTCAACCTTTCCGAACGGGTGGATGCGGCGACCGTCGCAAAGATCAAGTCGGAAAAACCCGCCGGCGTAAGCTGGTGGTGGAAATAAAACGGATGGAGTATGAAAAAGATTAGCATATATGTTCTGATTCTGGCGCTGCTGCTGCCCGCAACCGCATTTGCGCAGCGCGACCGGAGTTACGTGATCGGGTTCTACAACTTGGAGAACCTCTTCGACACGTATCACGACGAAGGCAAGAACGACTACGAATACCTCCCCGACGGCGCCAACCAGTGGACGGAGGTTAAGTACGAGAAGAAACTCCACAACATGGCTTCCGTCATCCGCGCGATGCACGACGACAACAAGGTCTGGCACGCGGTGCTGGGCGTCAGCGAGATCGAGAACCGCCATGTCCTCGAGGACCTGGTGAGCATGCCTGAGATCGCGGAAGCCGACTTCCAGATCGTCCACTACGACGGTCCGGACCGCCGCGGCGTGGACGTGGCGCTGTTCTACCGGCCTTCCGTTTTCAAGGTGCTGGAAAGCAAATCCATCCCGTACACCTTCGAAGGCAGTGAGGTCGAGTTCGAGATGACGCCCGAGGAGCAGGCGGATTTCCGCACGCGTGACATCCTGATGGTGCGCGGCCTGCTGGGCGGCGAGATGTTCGCCTTCTTCGTGGCCCACCTGCCGTCCCGCAACGGCGGCAAGGGCGGCGACCTCCGCTCCCGCGGCGGCGAGATCATGTATCGGGAGTCGATGCGCCTGATGGAGCAGTATCCCGGGATCAAGATCGTCGCGATGGGCGATATGAACGACAATCCCACCGACCCGAGCATGGCCTATTACATGCGCGGCAAGGAAAAGATCGAGGAGGTGGGGGAGACGGACTTCTTCTCCCCGTTCCTGTCGATGCTCAAGGCGGGCTACGGATCCCTGGCTTACCAGGGCGAGTGGAACATCTACGACATCCTCGTAGTCAATTCCAACCTGGCCCACCCCGCCAAGGGCACCCTCGGCATCATCCCGATCGTCAAGAACCGTTTCTACGGCCGCGTCTTCCACAAGCCGTTCATGACGCAGCAGGAAGGGCAGTACAAGGGTACGCCTTTCCGGACCTCTTCCGGCGGCGCCTTCATCGGCGGCTATAGCGACCACTATCCTACTTATATCGTTGTCAGTACCAAAAACGTCACGAGAAGATGAAGCCTGGAATCAAAGCGTTACTCTGCATCCTCCTTTTCGCCCCGTGTCTGCTGTCCGCCCAGACGCAGACTGAACGGGGCCTGACCGGCACGGTGGTCAGCCGTACGGACCGGACGCCGGTCCCGGGTGCAACCGTCGTCCTGTATCAGGGCGCCGAGGAAATCGCGGCGGCGACAACCGACGACACCGGCCGCTTCCGTCTCGTGGGGCTGGTCCCCGGCGACTACGACCTGGTCGTGAACGCCGCCCAGTATCTGGAAACCCGCATGGGCGTGGCGGTGACCGACGCGGTCCGCAACCTGTTCAACATCTCCCTCACCCAGTCCCGTCCCGAATTCTACGAGGACATGGTGGAGGAGTTCGATATGGACGACAGCGGCTACAGCGACAACCCCACCGTACTCTTCGACCAGAACGACGTGTTCAACAGCGTCGCGGGCTATAATTTCAGCTCCGTCCGCTTCAACCTCCGCGGTTACGCCTCCGAAACGCAGGACGTGTACCTCGCCGGCGTGAAGCTCAACGACGCCGTGACCGGCTATTCCCCCTTCTCGCTGTGGAGCGGCCTCAACGAGGCCACCCGCAGCAAGACTTCCGTCACCGGCACGGAGGCCTCCGACTACGGTCTGGGCGGCTACAACGGCCTGACGAACATCTACGCCGATGCGCCCAACATCCGTACCGGCCTGCGGGGCAGCGTGCTGACCAACAGCTCCCTGTACCGCCTCCGCCTGATGCTTACCTACGGCTCGGGCGTGATGGACAACGGGTGGTCCTACGCGATCTCGGCCTCCGCCCGCCTGGGCGGCAACGACTGGATCGACGGCGTCTACTACCGGTCCTTTGCCTATTACGCCTCCGTGGCGAAGCAGTGGGACAAGCACAAGCTGGCCTTCACCATCTTCGGCACCCCGGGCAGCCGCGGCGCCCAGAACGCTTCCACGCAGGAGGTCTATGACCTGATGGGCGACAATATGTACAACTCCAACTGGGGCTACCAGAACGGCCGGGTGCGCAACTCGCGCGTGCGTAACACGCACGAGCCCATCGCGTTCCTGAAATATGACTTCACTCCGTCCGACCGCTTCAGCGCCTCCGCGACGCTCCTGTACCGCTTCGGTTTCAACGGCTACACGGCGCTCGACTGGTACGACGCGCAGGACCCCCGTCCGGACTACTACCGCAACCTGCCCAGTTACTTCTGGATGGAGAATCCGGACTACGGCCGCAGCAGCATGTACAAGTATGCGGCGGCCCAGGAAGCCTGGACGCATGCGGGCATGTTCCCCAACGTCACCCACATCAACTGGGACCGCCTCTACGATGTCAACGCCAATAATATCGAAGGCGGCTCCGCCCGCTCCAAATACATCCAGGAGGAGCGGCACGTGGACCAGCGCGACCTGAACTTCGCCGCCCGCTTCAAGTGGCGCCCCACGCGCTACCTGACGCTGACCGGCGGCCTGAACGGACGCATCGACCGCGCGGAGCATTATAAGAAGGTGTACGACCTGCTCGGCGGCGAGTATTACGTGGACACCGACTCCTTCGCGGAGCGTGAGTTCGCCTCCGTGGAGGCCAAGACGCAGAACGACCTGGACTACTACCTGGAGCACGGCTCCGCCCGGGTCCTCAAGCAGGGCGACAAGTTCGGCTACGACTACTATGCGCAGATCCGCAAGGGCGAGGGCTGGTTGAACGGACGCTTCGCCTTCGGCAACTTCAGCGCCAGCCTCGGCGCTTCCCTCGGCTACACCGCCTTCTGGCGGGAGGGCCTGGTCCGCAAGGGCCTCTTCCCGGGGCTCCGCCCGGACGGCGGTGACTACGTGATCGGCGGAGTGAACCTCAGCCGCGACGCCGCCGGCAACCTCCTGCCCGGCTCCTACGGCAAGTCCGCCGTGAACGGCTTCGTCACCTACTCCGGCAAGCTCGGCCTGAACTGGGTGGTCGCCGGCAAGATGCGTTTCTACGCCAATGCGGCCGCTTTCAACGATGCGCCCAATTTCGCGACGGCCTACCTGTCGCCGCGCACCCGCGACTCCGTGGTGGATGACCTCAAGCCGGTCAGGACCTACACCGCCGACATCAACTGGCAGTACTCCGGCAGCGGCTTCAACGTCCGCCTCACCGGCTACTATACCAAGATCAACGACCAGACCGACGTGATGAGCGCCTACGACGACCTCCAGAACGCCTTCTCGAACTTCGCGCTGAGCGGCATCGACGAGCAGCACTACGGCGTCGAGCTGGGCTTCAAGGTCCCGACCCCCATCCCGAACCTCTCCGTGGAGGGTGCGGTCAGCGCGGGCCGCTACGAGTACACCTCCAACCCCACGATGGTCCAGACGGTGGACAACAGCGCACAGCCCGTCCAGTATGGCACAAGCACGACGGTCCTGATCCCGTACTGGAAGAGCCATCCGGTGTTCAAGCGTGACGCCAACGGCCAGATCACCCGGGAGATCGACCACTTCCAGCAGCATTACGTACCGGGAACGCCGCAGCTGGCCTCCAGCATCGGCCTGTCCTACAACTACAACTACTGGTTCATCGACGGCGATTTCGAGTACTTCGCCGAATCCTACCTCAGCATGAATCCGCTCTATCGCACCGACTTCGCCACGGCGGGCCCCGACAGCATCGTCACCCCGGCCGAGGTGGAATACATGGCCGGCCAGGAGCGCTTCAAGCCGTTCTACCTGCTCAACTTCAGCGTCGGCAAGAGCTGGTACATCGACCGCAAGTACCAGATCGGCTTCTCGCTGAATGCGAAGAACCTGCTGAACCGCAAGGACGTCAAGACCGGCGGCTACGAACAGACCCGCATCGTGGACAACACCACCAGCGGCGAGCGCTACTACCGCTTTGACTCCAAGTACTTCTATATGAGCGGTTTCAATTATATGTTGAACGTCTATTTCAGATTCTAGGCCCTATGAAGAAGATATACGCAGTTCCTATGATCCTGGCCCTGCTGCTGACCTCCTGCGAGGAATGGCAGCCGGTCATGACGCTCACATATCCCGACCCGCCCGCCCGCGAGGCCCTGATGATCGATGTCAACACGTCCATCGCGCAGCTCAAGCAGATGTACCTCGACAACGGCAGCAGCGGCCTGGAAATCACCGACCATATCTGCATCGGCGGCCAGGTGGTCTCCAGCGACCGCAGCGGCAACATCTACCGCGACCTCTACATCCAGGACGCCACCGGCGCCATCTGCCTGAAGGTGGGCAAGTCCTCGATGTACAGCGACTATCACCCCGGCCAGTGGGTCTATGTCGACTGCGCCGGACTCCGGCTGGGCGCCTACAACGGCATGCCCCAGCTGGGTATCGAGGACGAGTCCGGCAAGAACGACACCGCTTACATTGACGCCCAGTACCTGATTGACACGCACATCTTCCGCGGCCGTATCGACACCCCGCCCGCCCCGCGCGTGGTCAGCTCCGCCGAACTGGAGCAGGCGCTCAAGGACGGCGGGTTCAAGAACGAACTCTGGGGGATGCTGGTCCAGTTCAAGGGTCTGACCTATGGCGCCGCAACTTCCTACAGCACGGACAGTTACAAGCGGATCTTCGCCATCCTGTACGTGGATGACAGCACGGAGAACCGCGTGTTCCTGAGCGACCGGACCTACGGGGTGACCACCTGGGCGATGACCAAGGCCAAGCTCCTGGAGAACATCGACGCCGGCAAGTTCGACGGCGTCACGACCCAGGGCGGCCGCAAGGTCGAGGGCGAACTGCTCGAGCAGCTCCGCGCCAATGCCGCTCCGGTCACGATGAGCCAGTACTTCTCGCTGGGCAGCACCCCCGTCCAGATCCGGACCAGCGGCTATTCCAAGTTCGCGGATGCCGAGATTCCCGCGGTCGTGATCGGGAATCCCGAGTCGTCGGCGCCGGACGGGCGTCCCATCGACGTCACGGGCATCCTCACCATCTACCAGGGTGCGGCCCAGTTCACCCTGATCGACCTGGACGGCGTGCGCCTGTCCGATACGGGCAATTGATCCTGAATCCGTTATGCTTATGAGAACAATCCGATATCTGTTGTTTGCGGTACTCCTGCTGCTTCCTGCGACGGCTTTTGCGCAGGAGGTCCGGCGGGATTCCGTCAAGGTGTTCTTCCGGCAGGGAAAATCCCAGTTCGATCCGGTGTTCCAGGACAATGTCTGGCGCCTGACGGAGTTTTCCAACAAGGTCAAGCGGCTCCAGCGTGATTCCACGGCCCGGATCGAGCACGTGCGGATCATCGGCAGCGCCTCGCCCGAAGGTACGCACGAGATCAACCTCCGCCTTACCCACGAGCGGGCGCGCAGCATCCTGGAGTACCTCCATCCGTACCTCGAGTTCGACGAGAACGCCTGCGAGGTGGTCCTCAACGAACTGGACTGGGATTTCCTCGGTGCGCTCGTGCGCGAAGACGGGAAGGTCCCCTCGCAGGACGCGGTGCTCCGCATGATCGGGGCGCGGGACCTGGACGGCCTGAAGAAAAACCAGGCCGCCTGGAACTATATGCTGAACCGGCTTTTCCCGGAGATGCGCTCCACGGTCGTGGACTTCGAGTACATGGCGATCGCGACGGAAGAGGTGGAAGTGCCCCCCTACGTCGTGGAAGTGGAGCCGCAGAAGGACAGCGTCCCGCCGCTGCGCACCTACTCGCCGCCGCCCCTGCCCGATGACGACGATTTCGCCCTGGACATCACCGAGGAGGAGCCGGGCCGGAGTTTCTACCTCAAGACCAATCTTCCCCTCTGGGCCCTGTTCGACGCCAACCTGGGCATCGAGTTCGAATTGGGCCGGCACATGTCCGTCAGCGTTCCGGTCATCTATTCGGCGCTCAACTGGATTACCCCCAACACCCGTTTCCGCTGCCTGGGAACGCAGCCTGAACTGCGCTTCTGGCTGTTCGATGACTTCCACGGCCCGTTCATCGCCGCGCACGGCACCTTCGGGCTTTACAATGTGTCGCTCACCTCGATGGACTACCGCATCCAGGACCGCGACGGCCGTACGCCCACCTATGGCGCCGGCCTCAATGCCGGCTGGAAATTCCGGCTGGACCGCAACCGCGCCGACCGCTGGGGCCTCGAGCTCAGCGCCGGCCTGGGTTACCTGCATCTTGACTTCGACCGTTTCGTCAACGTAGAAAACGGTCCGTATGTAAGTTCGGGCGTCGAAGAGTACTTCGGCCCGGACCATGCTTCCATTGCAATCACTTACAGGTTTGGACGATGATGGCACGAAAGATTCTCTTCTCCCTGTTGCTTGGAGGCCTGCTCGCCGGTCTGTGCGGCTGCTCGCCGCATGAATTCCCGGAGACCGAGACCGGCACCTGTTCCGTCCGTCTCGTGTTCGACGAGGACCTCCCGCTGCTGACGACGGTCCGGCCCGGTACCAAGGCCGAAGCCGACGCCGTGCAGACCCGCTACACCGTGCAGCTCTTCCCGTATCGCGGCGAGCTGGTGTTTGCGATGGATCCCGAATATACCTTTACCTTCACCCGCGACGAGCTCGATGACCTCGAGACGAGTTTCACCCTGCCGATGAGGGACGCCCGCTACAAGGTGGCCGTCTGGACCGACTGGACGGACAAGTCCGGCGGGTCCTCCTACGACCCGGCCAGCTTCGAGCACATCCCGATGTCAGAGAGTTATCTGAGCGGCGAACGCCAGCGGGACGCCTTCTTCGGCTCGGCCGACGTCGAACTGTCGCGCGAGGGCCTGAAGGCGCCCGTCACGATCGTGATGCACCGCCCGGTGGCCCAGATCCGCTTCATCCTGCCGGAGGCCATGACCTTCCTGACAGGACGCGGGATCGAGGCTTCCTCGCTGCGCGCCTCCCTGCGCTACACCGCGCCGCTTGCGGACCGCTTCAACCTGCTGCTCGGACAGGCGTCCGGCGCGCGGGAAGGCGTTTCGTTCACCGCCGTTCCCCGGATCGACCCTTCTTCCGGCGCGCTGGTGTTCTGTTCCGACTTCGTGCTGACGAACGCCCTGGAGGAAAAAGTTTCCGTGGACTTCAGCCTTACGGACGCCTCCGGGACGGTCCTGTTCACCTACCAGGGTGAAGTGCCGGTCCTGCGGGCGCACCGAACGGACGTCAGCTGGGGCTATGAACCGGGAGAGATCGACCAGCCCGGCGGCGTGGGGATCGACCCCGGATTCGATACTGAAATCGAAATACATATTTAATCAACACATAACAACTACTATTCATTTTTATTATGAAAAAAATCTTCTATTCCCTGATGACGGTTGCGGCCCTGCTGACCGCAGCGTCCTGCCAGAAGGAGTTCACGAACAGCCCGGATCCCGCCTATGGCGGCAAGCCGGTCGTGACCACCTTCAACGTCGACCTGGGCGTGACTACCAAGGCCCTCGAGTCTTCCACCCTGGACGACGGAACGACGGTCGACAAACTCTATGTGGCCGCCTTTGCGCAGGCAGACGGCTCCCTGGTGTCCACCTCCCTGGTGGGTGCCAACGCCGCCTCCATCTCCAACAAGACCGCGACGGTCAAGCTGACCCTGTCCAAGGGCCAGGCCTACGACATCGTGTTCTTCGCGATGAAGGACGGAGCCTATGACGTTACTTTCTCGAACGGTCCGACCGCCACGTTCTCCTACAAGAGCGGTGCGAAGGCCAACGACCCGACGCTGGACGCCTTCTATAAGAAGGTCTCCGTCGCTTCCGCCTCCACCACCCAGGAGTCCGTGACCCTGAAGCGCCCCTTCGCCCAGATCAACGTCCTGTCCAGCAACGCGCCGGACGGTGCCATTTCCTCCAAGATGACGGTGAAGGGCGTTCCGACCACCTTCGACCTCTTCAATGAGGCGGCCGGCACGACGACCACCGACCTGGCCTTCGCAGAGAACGCCATCAGCGCGCCCGCCTTCGGCAAGTACGCCAACGACTATACCTGGCTTGCCATGAACTTCGTCCTGCCCAACCAGGCCGGTCTCGTGGAACTGAGCTTCCAGGCGACCCAGATGACGGATGCGGTAACTGTCAAGAACGTTGCCGTCAAGAAGAACGGCCGTACGAACCTCATCGGTGCCATCTATGACCTGGACGCTGAGATCACCTACACCGTCACCGTGGATCCGATCTTCGGAGAGGAAGGCGAGGGTAACCTGAACGACACCGAGACTACGATCGTGACCCCTACGACCTACACGGAGAACAATCCGCTCGTGATCGACGTCAGCAACGCTGTGCGGCCCGCTTCCGTGACCCTGACGGTCAACGGTGGCGACAGCTTCAATGACATCGAGTCCGGCGCTGCCGGTGGCGTGATCGAGGCTTCTTCCGACAACGAGAAAGTTGCCACCGCCGAGGTGGACAAGACGAACAACGCCGTCACGATTACCCCGGTGGGCAACGGTGACGCCAACATCACCGTTACCACGCCGCGCTACACCAAGGCTTTCTCCGCCGGTTCCATCACCATCCCCGTCCACGTTACCGGTTTTTCCGCCGAGGCCGAGGATCCTACCCTGACCATTACCGGCGCTCCGACCGCCGCTACCGCCGAGCCGTTCACCCTGACCGTTGACACCAACTCCGACGGCGAAATCTCCTGGATGGTCGATCCGGCGGAAGCTGCCACAGTGGCTGCCGGCACCAAGGCCGGCGAGTACGTCGTCACCCCGGCCACCGACCTTGCCGAGGACACCCAGGCTACCGTGACCTTCACCGTGGCCGCCACCGATGCTTACAACGAGGCTTCCGAGTCTGTCGAATTCACCGTCGCCGGTGAAGGTGGCGGAGACGAACCTCCGACCGGTGATTACTATGTGAAGGTGACTTCCGCCCCTGCAGACTGGAGTGGTGATTATCTGATTGTATTTGAAGGGGAGGATGCTAGTTTGGCATTCAATGGCGGACTTGAGACCTTGGACGCTCCGAAGAATACAATTGCTGTAACTATTGATAATGGAGAGATTGCCGTTACGACTGAGACGGTCGCTGCTGAGTTTAAGATTGCAAAAATGACCGGTGGTTATAGCATTAAGGCGGCAAACGGCCAGTATATCGGCAATACGAAGCAGTCTAACAATGCTCCTGCCAACGGCCTCACCCCGAAGGACGAGGAATTGCTTAATACAATTAGTCTCTCCGATGGCAATCTCCTGATTGTTTCCAATACTACGGAATTGAAGTATAACAACGCTGCCGGTGACAACAATCAGCGTTTCCGTTATTACAAGTCTGGTAATAATCAGCAGCCGATCTCACTTTATAAGAAGGGTGGATCATCTTCTGGTGGAGACACCCCTGGAGACCAGACTGTAACGGCGACTCTGAGCGTTACCCCTGCATCCTTGAACCTGCTGGTTGATGCCACGGAAACCCTGACTGTTACGACCAATTCAAGCGCGACGCCGACCTTTACTTCTGGTAATGAGCAAGTCGCGACCGTGGACGCCTCCGGTAAGGTGACTGCCGTTGCCGCTGGCAACACCACGATCACCGTAGCTGTGGCCGCTGTCGAAGGCGCTTTCACGGCAGCATCCAAGACTGTCTCTGTAACCGTAACCGCTCCGGCGGAGAATCCTTATAAGAAAGTTACCAGCATCACCAGCGGCAAGACCTATGTCCTGGTTGGGAAGAAGGGCGACAAGTATTATGCAGCGACTCCGCTGGCTTCCGGTAAGACGTATGGCAGATTAAACGGTTATGAAGTCTCCGTCGCCGATGACGAGATTAACACGGATATGAGTGCCTATGAGTTCACCTTCACGACCACAACCGATGGCTATACGATTGCGATGCCTGACGGCCGGCTTCTTGCTTGTGACACCCAACACGACGGCACCTTCCAGATCGGAGATGACTTTGATCATACCTTTACGGTTGCATTCCTTAACGACGGCACTGCAAAGATCGTTCATAAGGCAACGTCCAAGACCTTCTATCATGGAGGTGGTACTTTTACCAATTTCAGTTGTGCCAGTTCCGTGCCTGATGACGGAACGATGTTGATCCTATTCAGCAAATGAAGCTCCGGGACCGGAGGCTCCGATCCGGTGGTTACCACGGGAGCCGCTAGCTCGGTGACCACCGCCGGAGCAACCCTCTCCGGCTCATTCTCCGGAATGACGGATGTCCGTGATTACGGCTTCCGCTGGGGTACTTCAGCCAGTTCTTTGACAAACGAAACGGGACTGAACAGCACGACCAAAACGTCTGGCAGTTACACTGTAAGCATTTCGAGCCTTGCCGCCGGCACGACGTATTACTATCGTGCCTATGTGGTGGATTTCAACGCCGGAACGATCCTGGGTGAGGTGAAGTCCTTCAAGACTTCCTCCGGCCAGGGAGACGATACCTACCGTCCCTACGTGCAGAATTATGAGATGCCGGCCATCAACTTCAAGTCCGGCACCAAGTACGATTCTGACAATGAAACAAACGGAGGGTATTTGTATTACAGCCACCAGACGACCAACTCGAGGCAGATGGTAGTCACGCACACCTACAAGTATAACAACAAGGTTTACCGCAACTATACTTGTCTGGTGGACGGTGACAAAAAGGCCCCGCTCTGGTCGGCCTTCGTGATGCACAAGGACGCGTATCCGGATAAGAATGCCGGCCGGAACAACGGCTGGAAGAAGGATCCGGCCGTTCCTGAAGATTGGCAGCAGGATTCGTCCGGCTCGACCGGCGGCGAGACCTACAACCGCGGGCATTTCGTGGCTTCCAGCTATCGGCAGACGAGCGACGATGCGAACAAGCAGACCTTCTACCGCACCAACCAGGCGCTGCAGGTAGGCAACAACTTCAACGGGCTCATCTGGAACGATGTGGAGAAGGAGGTCATCGCAAATGCTCCTACCGGACGGGATACGCTCTATGTCGTGGTCGGCATCCTGTATGAAGGGACGCCGAAGTATCTGGACGGGGTCCAGATTCCCAGTCATTTCTACAAGCTCTTGATGCAGTGTGGATTCAACAGCTCCGGCGAAATGACGTCCGCCAAAGGCGTCGCCTACTTGTTCAAGAATCAGTCCTACTCCAAAACGGACGACTACAACAATTATGCGACGACGATCGATGCTGTGGAGTCGCGTTCCGGCTTCGACTTTTTCGCCAATGTCCCGAGCCAGTTCCAGGATGCTGCGGAAAGACAATCCAGTCCCTGGTTCTGACAGTATCGTTTGCCTTAGGGCAGCATGAATCATCGAGGGTGACCATCCACGGATGGCCACCCTCTTTTTTTCTTTTTCCGGACAAATCGCTTATCTTTGTAAAGATGAGAAGAAAGACCCTCTGCCTGCTGCTTGCCCTCGCGGCGCTGCTGCCCTGCCGTGCGCAGGGGACGCGGGACCGTTTCTCGTGGGAGTACGGCGCGGATTTCCGGTTCCACTTCGACAACCGCGAGTTCGCCTACTCGCAGGATGCCATCACCCCGTCCATGACGGTGGCTGCCGTGGTGCTCACCCCGTCCGTGGGCTTCAGTGTACGGCAGTCCCGCTCGGTGGAGCACCGCCTGACGGCCGGCGTGGAACTCGCCCACGACCTGGGCTCGCAGACTCACCGGGACCTGTTCCGGGAGGCCCTCCTTTATTACGACGCCCACGTGCGGGCGCGCAGAGGATCCTTCGAAGGCGTGGCGGGCATCTTCCCGCGCCGCTTCCTGGAAGGGGAGTACTCCGAAGCGTTTTTCTCCGACTCCCTGCTCTTCGCGGACCGGAACCTGGAGGGCCTGCTGCTCAAGTGGAGCTCGCCCCGATTCAATGCCGAACTGGGCTGCGACTGGATGGGCCAGGCGGGCTATGCGCGCAAGGAGCGTTTCCAGGTCATCTCTTCGGGCGCCTGGCAGGTCCACCCCCTCATCTATCTTGGCTGGACGGGCAGTTTCTACCATTATGCAGGGTCCGAACTGGCGCCCGGCGTGGTGGACAACCATCTGCTGGAGCCCTGGGTGAAGGTGGGATTTCTCCGGCCTTCCACCCGGCAGGAGATCACCCTGAAGGCCGGCCTGCTCGCGGGCTACCAGTGCGACCGCGTACGCTCTTCCGAACCCGTCTTCCCCATCGGTGGGGAAGTGACCCTGAAGGGCCGATATAAAAGCCTCTCGCTGCAGAATGCGGTTTATTTCGGGAACAACCTGCAGCCGTTCTACGGTCGCTTCGACCTGGGCGGGAACAAATACGGTCACGACCTGTATTTCGGGGCGCCGTTCTACACCGGCTTCTACGACCGGGTGGAGTTCGCCTGGACGCCGGCGCTGACCCGCTATCTGGATCTGCGGCTCGCCGTGCGGGCGCATTTCAGCACGGCCGGGTTCCTGGGCTGGCAGCAGTGCTTCGGCCTGGTTGTCAATCTGGACGCGGTCCGTCGGCGTGAGTTTTATCCCGGGCGCTGCCTATGAAGTACTGGGATTTCCGGGAGAGCGGCAAACCGCGTTACGACTACATCGCCTACACGGACGGCAGTTATCTGGTCCCGAAGAACTTCGGGGCGGCGGCCTGCATCGTCCTGGACGGCGAGTGCTCCGGCATCCTGTACAGTTGGAGCGAGGTAAGCCGCTATTCCACCAGCAACCGGCAGGAACTGGCCGGCATCGTCCACGCCCTGCTGCATACGCCGCCGGGCAGCAGCGTGCTGGTGCGCAGCGACAGCGAGAACGGCATCGCGCTGCTCACCGGGCAGGTGCGCAGCAAGAAAGACTGGGACCTCGTGTCGCTTTTCCGCCAGGTCAAGAAGGAGCGTTCGCTGCGCGTCACCCTGGAGTGGATCCGCAGCCACGGCGGGGATCCCTGGAACGAATATGTGGACAACCTCTGCATCGAGGCGCTGGACCTGTTCGTGCAGGACGGCACGCGGGTGCGGGAAGGGGTTGCCCCGGATGCGCTTTTTGCTTACATTTGCAACCAGTAATACAGTTCGTCTTATGAAGATCGCAGTCATCGGCGCCGGAAACATGGGCGGCGCCACGGCCCTGGGGCTGGCAGCCGCCTGCCCGGAACTCGGCATCACCGTTACGGCCCGGCACGCCGCCACGCTGGAGAAATTCGCCGCGCGCGGCCTGCAGACCTCGCTGGACAATGTGGCGGCCGCCCGCGAAGCGGACCTGGTCGTCCTGGCGGTGAAGCCCTGGCTCGCCCAGGGGGTGCTGGAGGAACTGCGGCCGGCCCTGGCGGGCAAGCTGCTCGTCTCGGTGGTCGCCGGCATCCCGGCGGCGCAGATGCTGGAGTGGATCTCGCCCTGCGGTGTCCGGGCGGCCTACACCGTGATCCCGAACCTGGCGATCGAGGTGGGGGAGAGCATGACGTTTATCCAGGAACTCTGCGGCACGCCCGAGACGCTCGCCACCGTGCGCGCGCTGTTCGACGCCGTCGGCAAGACGGACGTCGTGGACGAGCGCCGGCTGAAGGCCGGGATGATGCTGGCTTCCTGCGGAACCGCTTTCGCGCTGCGCTATGTGCGGGCTTCCGCCGAGGGCGGCGTGGAGCTCGGTCTCTACCCGAAAGAGGCCGTGGAAGCGGCGCTGCAGACGGTCAAGGGGGCGGCTGCCCTGCTGGAGGCGCGCAGGACGCATCCCGAGGAGGAGATCGACCGCGTCACGACGCCCGGCGGCATCACCATCCGGGGGCTCAACGCAATGGAGGAGGCGGGATTCACCGCTGCGGTCATCGCCGGGCTGAAGGCCTGACGCGAGTTCGACGCGGTTTATAAATAGATAAACAAAAAAATACTATATTTGTGTTTGGACTTATTTTGACACAATGAAACAGGACATTCAAATCATCGACCTGATCAAGAAAGAGTATGAGCGCCAGAAATCCGGCCTCGAACTCATCGCTTCTGAAAACTACGTGACGGATGAGGTGCTCAAGGCCATGGGCTCCATCTGCACCAACAAATACGCGGAAGGCTACCCCGGCAAGCGTTACTACGGCGGCTGCGAGGTGGTGGACCAGATCGAACAGCTGGCCATCGACCGCCTCAAGGCCATCTACGGGGCCGAATGGGCCAACGTCCAGCCGCACTCCGGCGCCCAGGCCAACATGGCCGTGACGATGGCCGTCCTCCATCCCGGCGATACCTTCATGGGCCTGGACCTGAGCCAGGGCGGACACCTCACCCACGGCTCTCCTGTGAACGCCTCCGGCCTGCTGTACAACGCCGTGGCCTACGGGCTGAACCCGGAGACCGGCCGCGTGGACTATGACAAGATGGAGCAGCTCGCCCTCAAGCACAAGCCCAAACTCATCATCGGCGGCGCCTCGGCCTATTCCCGCGAGTGGGATTACGCCCGGATGCGCGCCATCGCCGACAAGGTGGGCGCCATCCTCTGGATCGACATGGCCCATACCGCTGGCCTGATCGCCGCGGGCCTGCTGGAGAATCCCGTGAAATACGCCCACATCGTCACCTCCACCACGCACAAGACCCTCCGCGGTCCGCGCGGCGGCATCATCCTGATCGGCAAGGACTTCGACGATCCCCAGGGGCGTACCACCCCGAAGGGCGTCGTGAAGAAGATGAGCCAGGTGCTCGACTCCTACGTCTTCCCCGGCGTGCAGGGCGGTCCGCTCGAGCACGTGATCGCGGCGAAGGCCGTGGCCTTCTTCGAGGCCCAGCAGCCGGAGTTCATCCAGTACCAGAAGAAGGTCATCTCCAACGCCCAGGCGATGTGCGGCGAGTTCCTGCGCCGCGGCTACAAGGTCGTCAGCGGCGGAACGGACAACCACCTGATGCTCATCGACCTGCGCGGCAAGTTCGACGAGGTGACCGGCCGCATCGCCGAGCAGCAGCTCGAGCTGGCCGCCATCACCCTGAACAAGAACATGGTCCCCTTCGACACCCGCAGCCCGTTCCAGACCTCCGGATTCCGCATCGGAACCCCGGCCGTCACTTCCCGCGGCTTCGTGGAGAAGGACATGGTGGAGATCGTCGGCCTGATCGACGAGGTGCTCGCCTCCTGCGCCGCGCACATCGACGCCCTGTCGCTCAAGAAGGGTGAAGAGCCCACCGCTGAGCAGAAAGCGTCCCTGGCCGCCCACAAGGCCGTCCTGGACGATGTCCGCAAGCGCGTCCACCAGATGACGGCGGGCGTTCCGCTGAACAAGTATTAGCGGGTTGAAGGACAGAAAACTCCTGAATATCGAATTGGGCCGCGTGCAGGCGGACCGCTACCGCGAACTCCCGCCCTCCGGCGTGGTGCTCGTGCTGGACAACATCCGCAGCGCGCACAATGTCGGCAGCGCCTTCCGTACCGGCGACGCCTTCAAGGTGGACAAGGTCTGGCTCTGCGGCATCTGCGCCTGCCCGCCCTCCGCGGAACTGCACAAGGTGGCCCTCGGCGCCGAATTCAGCATGCCCTGGGAGCACGTGGACGACACCCTCGCCCTGGTGGAGCGCCTGCGGGCGGAGGGGTATACGGTCATCTGCGCGGAGCAGACCGAGCACGCCGTTCAGCTGCAGCGCTTCCGCCGCGATCCGTCGAAGCGCTACGCCGTCGTGTTCGGGAACGAGGTGGACGGCGTCCGGCAGGATGTCGTGGACGCCGCGGACCTCTGTCTGGAGATCCCGCAGTCCGGCACCAAGCACTCGCTGAACGTGAGCGTTTCCGTGGGTGTCGTGCTCTGGCAGCTGCTTTCTCCGGCGGATTGACAAATTGTCACTGGCACGGACGTTGATTCTTCTTCTGTCGCCCCCGGCGCTGCCGGAGGCACACGGAATGAATAATCAAACACACAGCATTATGATCAAACCTTTAGCAGACAGAGTCCTGATCGAGCCCAAGGAGGCTGAGACCAAGACAGCATCCGGTATCTACATTCCCGACACCGCAAAAGAAAAACCCCAGCAGGGCACGGTCCTCGCGGCCGGCCCCGGCAAGAAGGACGAACCCATGGAGGTCAAGGTCGGCGACCAGGTCCTCTACGGCAAGTACGCCGGAACCGAAGTGACGGTAGAGGACAAGAAGTACCTGATCGTGAAGCAGTCTGACATTTTAGCAATTCTGTAATTATGGCAAAGGAAATCAAATTCGACGTGGACGTCCGCTCCAAGATGAAGGCGGGCGCGGACGCATTGGCGAACGCAGTCAAGGTGACCCTCGGACCGAAGGGCCGCAACGTAGTGATAGAGAAGAAATTCGGAGCTCCCCAGGTGACCAAGGACGGCGTGACCGTCGCCAAGGAGGTCGAACTGGAGGACCGCTTCGAGAATATGGGCGCCCAGATGGTCAAGGAGGTCGCCTCCAAGACCAACGAGCAGGCCGGCGACGGCACCACCACCGCCTCCGTGCTCGCCCAGGCGATCATCAACGTCGGCATCAAGAACGTGACGGCCGGCGCCAACCCGATGGATCTCAAGCGCGGTATCGACAAGGCCGTCGCCGCCGTGGTCGAGGAACTGAAGAAGCAGAGCCAGAAGGTCGGCAGCGACTACTCCAAGGTGGAGCAGGTCGGCACCGTTTCCGCCAACAACGACGGCTACATCGGCAAGCTCATCGCCGACGCGATGGCCAAGGTGGGTAAGGACGGCGTGATCACCGTCGAGGAAGCCAAAGGCACCGAGACCGAGGTGAAGGTGGTCGAGGGCATGCAGTTCGACCGCGGCTACATCAGCCCGTATTTCATGACCAACGGCGACAAGATGGAGGCCGAGCTCTCCAACCCCTCCGTGCTCATCACGGACAAGAAGATCTCCACGATGAAGGACCTGCTGCCGATCCTCGAGCCCATCGCCCGCGAGGGCAGGGAACTCCTGATCATCGCCGAGGACGTGGACGGCGAGGCGCTGACCACCCTCGTGGTGAACAAGCTGCGCGGTGCCCTGAAGATCGCGGCCGTCAAGGCTCCGGGCTTCGGCGACCGCCGCAAGGAGATGCTCCAGGACATTGCCACCCTGACCGGCGCCGTCGTGGTGTCCGAGGAGCGCGGCTTCACCCTGGAGAACACCACCCCCGACATGCTCGGCAAGGCCGAGAAGGTCACCATCACCAAGGAGAACACCACCATCGTGGGCGGCGCGGGCGCCAAGGACGCCATCGCCGAGCGCGTGGAGTCCATCCGCAAGCAGATCGAGACCAGCACCTCCGACTACGACAAGGAGAAGCTGAAGGAGCGCCTGGGCAAGTTGGGCGGCGGCGTGGCCGTGCTGTACGTGGGTGCACCCACCGAGGTGGAGATGAAGGAGAAGAAGGACCGCGTGGAGGACGCGCTCAACGCGACCCGTGCCGCCGTGGAGGAGGGTTACCTCCCGGGTGGCGGCGTGGCCTACATCCGTGCCGCCGAGGCCCTCGCAGGGCTGAAGGGCGACAATGAGGACGAGACCACCGGCATCCACATCGTGGCGAAGGCCATCGAGGAGCCGCTCCGCCAGATCGCGTATAACGCGGGCGTGGACGGCGCCGTGATCATCCAGAAGATCAAGGAAGGCAAGGGCGACTTCGGCTATAACGCGCGCACGGGCGAATATGTACAGATGTACGAGGCCGGCGTGATCGATCCGACGAAGGTGGCCCGCGTAGCCCTGGAGAACGCCGCCGGCGTGGCCGGTATGTTCCTCACCACCGAGTGCGGTATCGTGGATATCCCGGAGCCCGCTCCGGCCGCTCCCGCGATGCCTGCCGGCGGGATGATGTAAAATATCCGCAAAAAAATTTGCAAGTTTAAAAATTGTTCTTACCTTTGCGTCCCCTTTCGGAAACGGGGGGACGCAAAGTTCTTTTAAAACCCTTTTGGTCCGCAAAAAAAATTCGATATTTCGATAAAAAAGTTTGCAGATTCAAAAAAAGTGTTTACCTTTGCAATCCCAATCGCAAGAGAGGGTTTGGCCATCAGCCGAGGAGGCTGGTTTTTTTAGCGCCAAATTTGAGAGATCATTGAAAAGACTGAAAAGATAAGTACAAGCAAGTACCGAGAAACAAAGAATCGAGAGCGTTGATTTCTTAGAGGAATCAAAGAGTGTCGGGAGAGAACTGAAGTATAAGAATATACAAAGAAGAGTTTGATCCTGGCTCAGGATGAACGCTAGCGGCAGGCTTAACACATGCAAGTCGAGGGGCAGCGGGGGTAGCAATACCCGCCGGCGACCGGCGAAAGGGTGCG
>Ga0310691_10000333_pt1 | contig 93475 bp, 81 predicted proteins | sample 176DNAGHGlowgp2_FD_203887 | JGI IMG/M metagenome (GOLD analysis project Ga0310691, IMG submission 203887) | Sheep rumen microbial communities from Palmerston North, Manawatu-Wanganui, New Zealand - 1766 DNA GHGlow gp2 (v2) (version 2) | ecosystem: Host-associated > Mammals > Digestive system >...
GAGGCGAGAGCCTCTCCGCGGAAGCCGAGGGTGCGGATATCGTCAAGGTCATTTTTTGTAACTATCTTGCTGGTGGCGTGTCGGAGAAAAGCCGTCGGCACGTCCTCGAACGCCATGCCGCAGCCGTCGTCAGTGACGCGCATATACGTAGTGCCGCCGTTCTTTATCTCGACGGTGATATGGCTCGCGCCCGAATCTATGGAGTTCTCCACGAGCTCCTTTATTACGGAGGCGGGGCGCTCTATGACCTCGCCCGCGGCGATGAGCTCGGATATCTCCTTGCTCAGAACGTTGATATGCGGCATTGCCTTCTCCTTTCAATCAGCAGCAATTGTAGGGGCGGATACTATCCGCCCGAAATCAGGTCTATGCATATGACGTGGGCGGATAATATCGACCCTACAGGCTCAGCTCTCGATACAGCTTATCATATCCTTCAGCAGGCTGCGGCATTCCGCGTCGCTGAGCTCGTCGATGTTGGTGCGCCCGAGCATATCCAGCGCTGCCTCGCGTCCGAGACTGCCGAAGCTGATCTGTCCGCCGTCGTCGCGGACTGCTGTACGCTCCGAGGCGTGCGAGCGCTCCATTTCCTCGAGCAGCTCCTTTGCCCTCGTGACCACCTTGCTCGGAAGTCCCGCCAGCTTTGCGACGTCTACGCCGTAGCTCTCGTCGACTCCGCCGCGCACTATCTTGCGGAGGAAGCGTATCGTGCCGCCGTGCTTGTTGACGGCTATGCTGTAGTTCTTCACGCCCTCGAGCTCGTCCTCGAGCCCGATTAGCTCGTGATAATGGGTCGCGAACAGGGTCTTGCAGCCCAGCTTCTTCGACGTGCAGATGTGCTCAGCGACCGCGCGCGCTATGCTCACGCCGTCGAATGTGGAGGTGCCGCGTCCGACCTCGTCGAGGATAACGAGGCTGTCGGGGGTGGCATTCCGCAGTATATCGGACACCTCGCTCATCTCGACCATGAACGTGGACTGTCCCGCGGTGAGGTCGTCGGAGGCTCCCACGCGGGTGAATATCTTGTCAACGACCGATATCTTTGCGGAGTCCGCGGGCACGAAGCTGCCAATCTGCGCCATTAATACTATGAGCGCGACCTGACGCATATACGTCGATTTACCCGACATATTCGGTCCCGTGATTATCTCCATGCGGTCGGCTTTCTTGTCGATGTAGGCGTCGTTCGGCACGAACATCTCGTCCTCGAGCATCAGCTCCACGACGGGATGACGTCCTGCCTTGATGTCGATAGCGCCGTCTATCGCGATATCGGGCTTCACGTAGTTGTTACGCAGAGCTGTGTCCGCGAACGAGCAGAGCACGTCTACCGCCGCGACTGCCGAAGCTGTCTTCTGCACGGGCTCGAGCCGCGTCGCGAGGAAGTCACGTACCTCCGCGAAGATGTCCGCCTCGAGCTGGAGCGCCTTGTCCTTGGCGCCTAAAATGGAGTTTTCGGCGTTTTTGAGCTCCTCGGTGATGAAGCGCTCGGCGTTGGCGAGGGTCTGCTTGCGTATCCAGCCCTCGGGAATGAGGTCGTAGTACGAGCGCGTTACCTCGAGGTAGTAGCCGAACACGCGGTTATAGCCGATTTTCAGGCTCTTAATGCCCGTCTCGTCCTTCTCGCGCTGCTCTATCTCGGCGATGATGTCCTTGCCGTGGTTCATTATGTGACGGAGCGAGTCGAGCTCCTCGTTGAAGCCGTCCTTTATCACGCCGCCGTCCTTGACGGAAATGGGCGGCTCCTCCATTATCGCATTCTCCACAAGCTTCACTATCTCGTCGAGCGTGGATATCTCGGAATCAAGCCTTGCGAGCAGCTTCGAGCCGCCAAGCTGCGCGAGCTCCTTTTTCAGCGCGGGGAGCTGCATCGCCGTTGCGGAGAGCGAGCGCAGGTCGCGCGGGGTAGCCGACTTGTACATCACCTTCGTCATCAGGCGCTCGAGGTCGTACACGCGCTCGAGCAGAGCCTGCATATCCGCGAGCGAGACGCTCCTGCGGTAGAGCGCCTCCACTGCGTCGAGGCGCTCGATTATGCGGGCGGGACTTTTCAGCGGCTGTTCTATCCAGCTCCTCAGCATACGGCGTCCCATGGAGGTCTTGGTCTGGTCGAGCACCCACATCAGCGAGCCCTTTTTCTCCTTGCTGCGCATCGTCTCGGTCAGCTCGAGGTTGCGGCGCGCGTTGAGGTCGAGCCCCATGTAGGCGTCGCCCTGCATGAGCTGTATCGAGGTGAAGCGCGAAACGGTGGTCTTCTGCGTCTCGCGGATGTAGTCGAAAAGTCCGCATACGGCATAGCAGTCCGCGCCGTCCTCGGAGATGCAGAGCTCGGGCATGGACTTGACATTGAACACCTGCTTCACGTAGTCTATCCTGTCGGGAGTCTTGAAGCAGACCGTGTCGCGCAGTGTCACCGCGCATTCGAGCCTTATCTTCACGAATTCCGCGACCGTCTTCATCGAGAGGAAGTTCTCGGGGAATATCATCTCCGCGGGCTTGCAGCGTGAAAGCTCGTTTATCACATCCGCTTCCATGTCCTTGCCCTCAAACACGCAGAGGGAAGCCTCTCCCGTCGATATATCGGCAGATGCGACGCCGCAGGTCTTGTTCTCGGCATCGTAGTAGACGCTGCACAGGTAGTTGTTCGTGCCGTCGTCGAGCATTCCCGACTCGGTAAGCGTTCCAGGCGTAACTACGCGGATAACGTCGCGGACAACTATGCCCTTCGTCTCGGCGGGGTCGGTGAGCTGCTCGCAGACCGCCACCTTGAAGCCCATGTCTATGAGCCGCTTTATGTACATATCGGCAGCGTGATAAGGGACACCGCACATGGGAGCGCGCTCCTCGAGACCGCAGTCCCTGCCCGTGAGGGTCAGCTCGAGCGCCTTCGAGACGGTGATAGCGTCGTCGAAGAACATCTCGTAGAAGTCGCCGAGCCTGAAAAACAGCACGCAGTCGGCGTACTTGTCCTTGACCTCGAAATATTGCTGCATCATCGGCGATATCTTGCTTCTGTCGATATCCATTATCTTTTCTCCTTATCGTGGATTTTTCGTTGTTTTTTGTGGGACGCTGTCCCACACCCTGCCAAAGGCTCTGCCTCTGGACTCCGCAAGGGCTCTGCCCTTGACCCGCTGGGACTCTGTCCCAGACCCTGCCAAAGGGCATAGCCCTTTGGAATCCAATTTCGTTGCCGCTCGCAAGCTCGCTCACTCTGTACAAAAGACTCAGTCTGCTTTCGGCGGGTGACAATTCTTATTTGGTAAGACCCGCGGGGACAAACCAACGCTCTGCACAGGTAAGCGAGCTTGCAAGCGTCCGCGCGAACTGCGCTCCGGTCGCTTACCGGCAGCCGCCGCAGGTCGCGCAGCTGCCAGTACAGCCTGTAGAAGGCTCGCAGGTGGCAGGGTCTTCGCCGTTTGCGGACATGGTGATTATCTCCTGTATGTTGCCGACAAGCGACTCCAGCGACTTCTGTGCCGCCGCGAACACTATCATGTTCTTGTTCGACATTATCTTGTTGTACGTCGCCTTGATGTTATCGTCGAGCTCCTTTATCTTGTCAGTGTCCTTGTTCTCCTTTGTCATCTCCATGCTGAGGTCGTAGCGCATCTTCTCGAAGCTGTCTATCTGCTCCTGAAGCGCCTTGTCCTCGTCGTTTGCCTGCTTCGCAAGCATATACGCGATGTATCTGTCGTCTGTCTGGAGAGCCTTTCCGAGCTCCCTTGTCATTTCAATAATATCCATTTCTTTCTCCTTTTGTTTTTTATCTCAGCCAGCCGTTATCATAGTTGAAATCGAGGACAAGTCCGTCCTGCTCCTCTGCCTCGCTGTATGCGTAGTTGTAATACGACTTCGGCTTGCTGTCCTTATCCATATTATACGCGCTGATGTAGAATATACGCCATATTTCGTTATCCCACTCTACATCCTCATAGTCCTCGTCAGCTTTGAGCTCGTGCTCCAAGTTCTTGCGCTCGCTGAGGGTGAAGTCGTCGTTCATAGTGAACCAGCGTATGGTCATGCTGCCCATGTGTCCCTGCACGAGAACAAAGGCGCGGTTGTCGGCGTCTTCGGAATCGTCCTCGGCAAATACGGCATGACTTCCTCCGACCTCTCCGACCTTTTTCAGCTTGGCGTCGAGGTCTACCGTGTAGACCGTCACCATCATATCAGCCTCGCACGTGCCGTGATTGAAAATCAGCTCGGGAATCTTGTCGTTGTCGATGTCATAAAGCGCGTAGTCTATCATGACCGTACCGTCGTTGGCATTGTATGTCTCGTCCCACACGCGCTGTACCTCCGCCTTGTAGAGCTCCTCGTAGCTGTCGAGCCTGTCGGTGAATGTCGCCGTGCCGCCAGCAGTTTTGGTTGTAGTCGCAGAAGTTGTCGTTGTAGCGGCTGTGGTGGTCGCCTTTGTAGTTGTAGCCCTTGTAGTCGTTGCAATCGTGGTGGTCGTCTCGGGCTCTGTCGTCGCCTCCGTCATGGGGACGCGGACAGGGTCAGGCTTGCTTATCTCCTCGTTCGGCTCGTCAACTCCGCAGCCCGCGAGAAGTATCGCCGTCAAACATGAAAGTGCCAAAAACTTTTTCATAGCTATTCCTCCTGCTTATTTCTGTATCCGTCTGCCTATGACTGCCCAGTTCATCGCCTCGGTCACCTCGACCTCCACGAACTGCCCTATCAGCGAGCTGTCGCCCTCGAATTCAACGATAATGAACTCGCTGCTCTTGCCCGTGACATAGCCCTCGCGCTTCTTCGAGACGTCGTCCGCGAGCACGCGCATACGCCTGCCGATGAAGCGCTTGTAGTGCTCTGTCGATATGCCGCGCTGTACCTCGAGAAGGCGGCGCATTCGCTGTCCCTTTTCCTCCTCGGAAATACCGTCGGGCATTTCCGCTGCCTTCGTGCCCGTGCGCTTCGAGTAGATGAACGAGTAGATGTTGTCGTACCTCACTCTTTCCATTATAGCAAGAGTTGCCTCGAAATCCTCGTTTGTTTCATCAGGGAAACCGACTATTATATCCGTCGTCAGCGAGAAGTCGGGGTCGCGGCTGTATATGTCGTCCACTATCGAGAGGTACTTCTCCGCTGTGTAGCGCCTGTTCATGCGGCGCAGTATCTCGTCGCTGCCGCTCTGCACGGGCAGGTGCAGGTGCTTCGCGACCTTCTCGCAGTCGAATATCGCGTCTATCAGCTCGGTCGAGGCGTCCTTCGGGTGCGAGGACATGAAGCGTATCCAGAAGTCGCCCTCTATCGCGTTCAGCCTCCGCAAAAGCTGCGTGAAGCTCATCTCGCCGCCGAGGTCGTTCCCGTAGGAATTGACGTTCTGCCCGAGCAGCATTATCTCCTTGTAGCCGTCCCGCACAAGCCCCTCCACCTCTGAGATGATGTCCTCGGGACGGCGGCTGCGCTCTCTGCCGCGCACGTACGGCACGATGCAGTAGGTGCAGAAGTTGTTGCAGCCGAACATTATCGGCACGCTCGCTTTGAAGCTGCTCTCGCGCACCTGCTCGACCTCAGCCGAGAAGTCGTCGTACTCGGCGATATCCGCCGAGAACCGCGCTCCGTTGAGGCAGTCCAGCAGCAGCCTCGGCAGTCCGTTTATCGCGGACGTTCCGAGCACGAAGTCCACCTGCGGATACGACTTCTTTATCTTCTCCGCGACGTGACTCTGCGCCGTCATGCAGCCCGCTATGCCGATAATGAGCGAGGGTTTGAGCTCCTTCAGCTTCTTCATGCTGCCCACTATGCCGAATACCCTGTCCTCCGCGTTCTCGCGGACAGCGCAGGTGTTGAGTATGATAAGGTCGGCTGCGGATTCGTCCTCCGTGAAGCCGTAGCCCATTTTTTTCAGCAGTCCCTTCAGCTTCTCGCCGTCGGAGACGTTCAGCTGGCAGCCGAAGCTCCGCACGTAGGCGAGGTGTGGTCTGTCACCGAGAAGGCGCTTTATTTCGCCGATTATTACGGTGTTGTCGTCCATTTTAGCATTCCTCCCCGAACATTTTCCGCCAATATATCATTATAACATAAGATGTGTATTCTTGCAAGCGGCGAAATGTACAAATTTGTTTTTGCAGGGGCGAGTTCCGCTCGCCCCGCCAATACTGCATTTTTCGGGCGCATGGAGTGCGCGGCAGCAAAAAAAGAGCACCCGCAGGTGCTCTTTTATCGCTTATTTCGCAATCTCAGGCAGCTTGTCTATCGCCTTTGCGTCCAGCTTCTGTATCGCAAGCGCGTCGTTTGCAGTAACTCCGTCGCCTGTGTTATAGCAGTCCGCGTTCGCTGCTCCCTCGGGAGTCAGCGCGAATTTGTCCTTGTTCGCTATCGCCTGTAATATAGCTACCGCGTCCGCTACGCTGACCTTCTTATCGCAGTTAGCGTCGCCGAGCATTGTCACCGCGGGAGCTGTACCCGTCGCCGAAGCTGTAGTGGTCAGGACGGTCGTTGTGACCGTTGTGCTCGCCTTTGTGGTTGTCGTCGCCGCGGACGAGGTCGTGCTCGTCGGAGCCGTGCCGCCCTTGAACAGGTCAGCAGGGAGCTCGTCAAGCGTGATGCAGTAGTTGCTGTTGTACAGTGCCTTGAATTCGTCGTGGTCCTGATAGTTCTCGCCGCTTACGAAGTACGCCTGCTGTGAGTCGTACCACGGGCAGAAATACAGCCATGCGGCGTGCTCTACCGTGAGATTCTTCATGCTCGGAACGGAGTCGTTCTCCGCCATAGCTACCATTTTGTTGCCCTTGACATAGCCGTGTATCTTGTAGAAGATGCCTGCCTCGGCGTCGAGGTTGGGGCCCGAGGTCTTGCCGTCATGGCGGTTGTACTGGGTGTTGTACTTGTCGAAGGCTACGATGTCGACCCTGTCGTCGCCCGAGTACCACTCCGCGGACGAATCCGACCACGCATAGAGGTTCTGCTCCCATATGAGGTTGTGCAGTCCGTACTCGTTCTCGAGGGTGTCCTGTAAGAGCGCCCATATCTGCTTGTATACCACAGCGCCCTCCTTCGCCCACCAGAACCACGCTCCCGAGCCGTCTATCGGGTCGTCGGTGTGGCTGGGGTTGCCCTCCGCCTCGTGGAAGGGACGGAAGATAACGGGTACTCCCGCGTCCTGCAGCTTTTGGAGCTCAGCCGCGAGGTTCTTCATGCAGAGCTGGAAGTATTCGTACTCGACTGTGCCCTCTACCATGCAGTTCGCGGTCTTGAAGTCCGTCTTTTCGCTGTATGTCGTCTTGGAGAAGTCGAGCGGCTCGCCGAGGGTGTAGTCCGCCATCGTTGTGGGTACGTTCACGTGCCACGAAGCCGTGCATATGCCGCCCTTTTCGTTCGTCCACTCTATCATGCGTCCTGCGACGCCGTCGTCCCACGCGTAGCACGGGCAGTAGCTTCCGAAGTCAAAGCCCTGTATCGCGGGATATTTGCCCGTGAGCTCGTAAACGAGGTTCACGTCGAGGTCGTAGTTGTTGTAGGTGTAGTTGCGGTTCTGCGAGCTGTAGGTGTAGACCTGCCCGTCGGGACCTGTGCAGTGCCACGGGAACTTGTGTCCCTGCTCGTCCTTGTCGTAGCTGTCCTTGTCTATCTCGTACTCGACGCCGTCTTGGTCTGTACACTTGTCCGCGTTCTCGTCGTAGCGGATAGTCGTCTGCACCTGATTGCCGCCGCCGTATATCTGCTGCTGTCCCGAGAGGATATTCGTGCCGTAGACGCTGTGCAGGTACTTCATCACTGCCTTTGCCTCGTCGGTAGCCTTCGGGTCGCAGAGCTCGCTCGTCGCCTTGGAGAGGTCGGGGAAGACCGCCTCCGAAACTGTGACGGTGTCTATCGCCATGTAGCCGTACTCATTGATGAATTCTATCGTGTTCTCGCCCTTGTTCAGACGTATCATGCCGAAGTCGTAGTCGCGCCACTCTGCGGAGTATCCCGCCTGTATCGTGTACTTCACGCCGTTGACCTTCACCGCCTGCTGACGTGCGCTGCCCTCGCCGCTCAGTATCTGCGCGCCGCGTACCGTGAGCTGGTACATCGCGTCCTCGGGGACTGTCACCGTGAACGAGCCCGACGCATTGGTGAGGTACCAGAAGCCCTCGCCCGAATAGTCGGGTATCTTCGTCTCGTATATGGACGTCCAGAGGTCTGCGCCCTTGAGCTTCTCGCCCTCGATGGTGTACGGGAAGACGGTGTCCGCCGCCTTTACGGGGGCTATGTACGGTAAGCCCGCCGCTGTTACTGCCGCAGCCGATACGGCTGACAGCACCTTGCCTATGAGTTTTTTCATGTTTCTTTCCTCCTGATATCCCTCATTATTTAAAGCTGCGCCTAAACAGCTTTATTTATCAGCTTTAATTATAGTCGCGTTAAAGTAGATTTTCAATAACTTTTTATGAATAGTATAAAAAATCGTGGTATTCACCAAAATCAAGACTTAATTTTGCACGCATAAAGAAAAACTTCACTTTATTTAAGCAGAGTTTAATCAGAAAGATTTAATCATTGTTGTTCAATTATTTGCGGTTTGTCATGTAGGGGCGGATATCATCCGCCCGCAATAACCGAATCGTTTGCGGCGGCATTCTGTAGGGGGCGGCGTCCTCGACGTCCCAAACGGGAACGTCAGCTATCACGTTCGCAAACAATTCACTGGATTGTTTGCGAAGGGCGAATTATGCGAAAAATTAATTATTTCGCCGCCATAGACGGCGACTAAGGGCTTTGCCCTTAGAACCCACAAGGGCGCTGCCCTTGACCCGCCAGAGACGCTGTCTCTGGACTCTGCAAGCCTTTGAAAAGGCTTGAGCGAAACTTTCGGTTTCGCGCTGTAGTCTGTTCGGAACGGAAGCAACCTCCGCGCAGCAAAAAAAGAGAGGAGCTTACCGCTCCTCTCTCGTTATCTTATACTGCCAGCGCCTTGTCGAGCCATACCTTCGCAATGTCAAGCGCCTCGTAGAGTCCGCACTCGCGCTCCGCATTCTTCACGAACGCCTTTATCGGGTCTGTCTCATTGGTGTCCATCTGCACTACCCTCACCTTCGAGGTCACTTCCTCGCCGTTCTCGTTCTTGGTCGTGCCGAGTATCTGTATCCATATCACGTATGGGTCAGCCATGTAGCCGTAGTATATCTGGTTGCCGTTCCTCACCAGCGGATAGCCCTTGTATGTGAAAAACTTCTCGCTCATGTGTTTTCCTCCTTCTCCGATAAAGCGTTTATTTCCATGTCGTCTTGAATTCCTCGTCGGTGTCGAGTATCTGCACATTGTGCATCAGCGTCTCGACAAACGACTTCGTCACCGTGAACTTCGCCTCGCCGTTTACTGCAATGAGCGCAGTCATCGCCGACTTCTCGTAGAATTCCAGCGTTGTAGTCTCGCCAGTGTACGAATCCGTATACTTCAGCTTGACCATCGGCGCGGTCGAGGGTATCTCCTCGCCGAGCGCAAAGCTCTCAGCGTTGCCGCTGATGATGAAGCCGTAGAACTGGCGGAATCGCTCGCTGTCGTAGCTCTCGCCGTTCTTCGTGGTATTGATGTCCTCTGCCTTGTAGGAGTCCTTCTTCTCGTTCGGATTCTTCTTCGCGAGCTTGAACTCCGCCTTCTCGCCCGTGCTGCACTCGACGCTCAGGTCTGAGATGTTCCACACGTATGAGGCGATGAATATCTTCGAGGCTATATCTACAGGCATTACCGTCGTCCACGGCACCTTGTCCTCGCTGAGGATGAAGATGACGTTGCCGCCCTCGAGCATTCCGTAATAGCACTTGCCGTACTCGCTGTCGGTGAACTGCTCGCTCAGCAGGAGCACGTACTCGTTGCCGTCGTCACAGCTCATGGTCACGCGGCAGAAGGGGTCGGAGAGACCCGCCTCGGCGATGTCTGCGTCGGTGCAGTGCGCGATATACACGTCGTTCGCGTAGAGTCCGAACATACCCGTTGTAATGGCTGTCGAGCGCTCAACGGCAAGGTAAGCAGTCGTAGGCTCTACCATTATGTGCGCTGACGACGTTCCGCCCGTATAGTTGCTGTCGTCCGCCTTCTCGTCGTACTTTATCACGATATCGTAGTCGATATCGCCGCGCTCTATCTTCAGCGTCTTTACTATCGGCGTCTCGTCAGGAGATTTGAGTATCGTCGTCTCGACGAGCTCCCTGACGGTGTTCCTGTAGTTCGCGAGCGCGGAGCTTCTGACGGTATAGACCGTGTTTACGCCGTCTATCATCACGTATGCGGCGTCTCCCGAGGGAGCGTCGTCGCCTACGAGCATACGGTACTTCCTGCCGCTCTCGTACTCGATATCTATCGTCAGACTCGGGTTCGCAAGTCCGTACTTTGCGATGTCGGTGCAGTTCTCGGCGATAACGTCCTCGCTCGTGAGCTCGTTTGCGTTATGCGCGAGCGTGCCGATGACGCTGTCGTTCATATTGACGTCCTGATAGCCGTCTATCGTGTAGCGCACCGTATCCTCGGGGTCGCCCTCCTGATGCGGCTTCTGAACGACGTGGAACGTCTCCTTCTCGTTCTTTACGTCAACTGTCTTGACAACGCCGTATCTTATGCTGCTGTTCGGGTCGTCGGGTCCGTCGGGAGCGGGGTCGCTGATAATGATGACCTCCTTGCCGCTCTCCGAGGTCTGCGACGATGAAGTGCTCTCGCTCTCACCGCCCTTGTCCTCGGTGAGCCTCAGGGCGGCATAACCGCCTCCGAGCAGCACCAGTACAGCGCTCAGCGCTATAAGACCCTTTGCTGTTTTATTCATCGGTTCTTTCTCCTTAACAGTACAACAAGTCCTATGCAGGCGATGAGTATCGGTATCACGAGGATTACAGTCACCTCAATGACCCTGAGTGCGGTCACGTCGGGTGAGATGTAGTTCTGCTGGAGCGACTTCTCGGGAATGATAACGCCGTTCTCCTTGCCTGACATATTGTTTACGATGTTCAGGAACACAGCTGCATTGTTGTAGGTGTTCGTGTTGGAGAGTATCGAGCTCTCGGTCATATACGGGCTGCCTATCACAAGAAGGTCGCTGCCGTATACGCTGAGTCCCGACGAGGTCTCCTTCCTTGCCTTGACTACGATGTTGTACTCGGCTCTTTCGCTCGAATCAGAGTTGTCAGTGAGCGATGAAACGTATGATGTGTCGTTGGACTTGAGCAGTTCCTTGATAACTGTCTCGTTGTTCTTGCCGACTACGCTGATAGTTCTTCCGAAGGGTGCTACTATCGGGAGCGTGTCGTTCGGGAGAGTGCCTACCTCCTCGGTATCGCTCACCTTTATCGTCGGGTAGAGCTTTCCCGAAATGGTAACACTGTTCTTGTCGTCCTTGATATAGTTCTCATCTATCTGTATCTTCCAGTCAGCGAGGAACTCGGTGATGTTGGGAAGGTTCAGCGCGTCGAGGCTGGGCATATATATCATGTCCTTCTCGTAGTTGCCGTTGTTGTAGAGGAAGTCGCTCATCTTTGCGATGACGTCCTCGGAGAAGTCGAATGCGGGACAGCAGAGAACGAGCATATCGTAGCCGCTGAGGTCGTCCGTAGCGATGTCTATCTCCGTGCAGTCATAGCCGTTCTTGTTGAGGAACTGCTCTGTGGAATATGCGATGTTGGAGCCGACGCTGTCAACCACCATGCTGCCGTTCATCATGCTGACGATTGCCGCCTTTATCGGCTTGGAATCGGCTACTGACATGATAGCGGAGGTTATCGTGCTCTCGCCGCTGAATACCATCTGTAGATTGGTGGACTGAGCACTTGCCTTTGTAGGAGCGATCATTCCGATCACTTCGTTCTGCGGGATGACCTTTACGCGGTCACCGCAGGCAAATATCATGCTCTGTGCGGCTATCTCACCGCTGTAATTTGCCTTGTATTTCGCGATGACGTCAGGGTCGCGGTTCATATCCACGTACTTGACATTTACGCTTCCCTTGCCGCTCTCTGCGTACATACTGTACTTTTCGAGCATCTCGGGGATGATCGTATACGGGAATTCCACATTCATGCCGTAGGACTGGTATATCATTGCCTTGTACTGATTTGAGAGCCCTTCAAAATCATTTTCGGGGCACGTTACAACGATGTCCACGTCCTTTTCAAGCGACTTCAGCGCGTCGATTGACTCGTCCGAGAGGTCGTATCTATTATCGCTCGTGAGGTCGAGCTTCACGGGGTAGCGCTTGACTACGAGCCCGCACATGAGGTTCAGCAGCACCACGATAGCGATAACTACTATCACTATGCCCATCGACATCGAGCCGTACTTTATCTTCTTGCCCGTGCCGCGGGTCGCCTTGGGAGCGGCTGCCTTGCTGCTCTCCTCGGCAGCAGAGGTCTCCGCTGTCTTCTTTGTTTCTTCTTTTTTGCTCATCTGTTAGCACCTTCCTTTCTCAATTAACCCCAGCGTCTCTTGTCGAGCACCCTTACCGTCAGGAAGTTGAAGATAAAGGCGACGCTGACGAAGAATACCACGCTCGTGAGGTTGAACACACCGCGCGTGAATTCGAGATATCTCGAATAGAACGAGAAAGTAAGCATTATCTTTCTGATGAAGTCTATCGACACGTTCGAGGCGAGCGAGTCGAAGAGGTAGAGCACGAAAAGTGCGAGCATACTTGCTACGGCTGCCGCCATCTGGTTCTCGGTCAGGGACGAGATGAACAGTCCCACCGCGATAAATGCGGCTCCGAGGAACAGCATAGCGAAGTAGTTGCCGAGCAGTGAGGGCCATACCACGTCGCCGAGATATGCAAGTATCAGCGAATAGATGAAAATGACGCTCTCTGCGATGACGAAAAGAGTAAGTGCCGCGAAATACTTGCCGAGAACTATCGACCACAAGCCTATCGGCGCGGTCAGGAGTCCCTGGTCTGTGCGGTTCTTCTTCTCCTCGCTGAGGAGCTTCATCGTCAGTATCGGTATCAGGAACAGCACTACGATGAACATAGAGCTGAACAGCGGCGAGGTCTCGGTAGTGCCCGAGGCGATAACGCCGAAGAAAAAGAATATGCCCGAGAGCAGTGTGAACACTGTCAGGAATACGTATGCGACGCCCGAAGTAAAGAAAGCGCCCATTTCACGTCTGTATATAGCTCCCATTACTCCTCGCCTCCTTCATTTTTGTCGTCGTCCGCAAAGGACTGGTCTGCGGGAAGGTTCTCCTCGAGAACTTCCTTTGTCTCTTCCTCTACCTCGGTAGCTACAAGCTCGCCGTCCTTGATGTCAAGGTCGAACTTGGGCTTCTCGGCGGCGGGCTTTTCAGCCTGCTCCGCGCCGGGCATGACGTCGCCCATGGTTATCTTGAGGAAGATGTCCTCGAGTGTGAGGTCTGAGAGCTGGAGCATGAGGATATTCCAGCCCTTGTCGCGGCAGAGCGCGTTGATAGCGCGGCGGATATCGACCTTCTCGTCAGCCTCGACGTCGTAGTCGTATATGCCCTTCTCACGCTCCATGTCAGCGCGGACGTACTTGATGCCGTCGAGCTTTTTCAGCTCGGCAACTATCGCCTTCTTGTCCTCTGCCGTATGCGTCGAGCCCTCGATGCGTATCGTCATCTTGTGCTCGTTGGTTATCTTGGTCGCTATCTCGTCGGCAGTGCCGTCAGCCGCTACGACGCCCTTGTTTATGATGATTATCCTGTCGCAGACCGCCTGTATCTCGGGGAGTATGTGCGACGAGAGGATAACGGTGTGGTTCTTGCCGAGCTTCTTGATAAGGGTGCGTATCTCGATTATCTGGTTCGGGTCGAGTCCGACTGTGGGCTCGTCAAGAATGAGCACGGGCGGGTTGTTGATGAGTGCCTGTGCGAGTCCGACTCTCTGCTTGTAGCCCTTTGACAGGTTGCGGATAAGTCTGCCCCTGACGTTGGTTATCTTGCAGAGGTCGCATATCTCCTTCAGATGCGCCTTTCTCGGAAGCTTGCACTTCTTCAGGTCGTACATGAAGCCGAGGTATGCGTCGACCGTCATATCCACGTAAAGAGGCGGTATCTCGGGCAGATAGCCTATGTTCGACTTCGCCTTTATCGGGTCCTCGAGGATGTCCACTCCGTTAATGAGTATCTGTCCCGAGGTCGATGAGATGTAGCCCGTGAGCATATTCATCGTTGTTGATTTTCCTGCTCCGTTAGGTCCGAGGAAGCCGAGTATCTCGCCCTTTCCGACCTTGAAGCTGATATCGTTGACGGCTTGCTTGTCGCCGTAACGCTTGGTAAGGTTTCTGACCTCTATCATTTGGCAATAACCTCCTGTTTTGAGCCTTTAGCTATTAGCCTTTAGCCTTTAGCTAATGGTATCGCTGACGCGATATTTTAAATAAGTCAGCGAAGCTGACACAAAAAGCTAATGGCTAACGGCTAATGGCTTATTTATAATAATACTAATGTGTGATAACGTTGTGAAAGCAAAACGAACTTTATGTGGTACGCTGTTCCCGAGCTCTCATTATATCAGCGGCTATCTGCGCTTTCAGCTCATCAAGCGAGCCGAACTTCTTCTCGGGACGGATAAATCCCGCAAAGCTCACGTCCACGCTTTTGCCGTAAAGGTCGCCGCTGTAGCCGATTATGTGAGTCTCCGCAAGAGGTCTGCGGACGCCTCCGACTGTGGGCTTGATACCCACATTCGTGACCGACGGCAGTACCTCTCCGCCGACATTCGCGAGCGTGCTGTACACGCCGTAGCGCGGCACGAGCTGTCCCTCCGCGAAATCCTGATTTATCGTCGGGAAGTCGATAGTCCTGCCGATGTGCGCGCCGTCCGTGACCCGCGCATTGATGAAATACGCCGAGCCGAGCAGACTGTTCGCGGCGGCAATGTCGCCGCTGAGCAGAAGCTCCCTGATACGGCTCGATGAGACCGCGCTCCCGCCGTATTCGACCGCTCCCACTACCTCGACCTCAAAGCCGAAGCGCTTTCCGAAGCCGATAAGCTCCTGAGCTCCGCATGAGGCGTCCCTGCCGAATCTGAAATCGTCTCCGCAGCAGACGTGAGCTGCTCCGAGCTGCTTGCAGAGTATCTCCTCCGCGAATTCCTCGCCGCTGAGACCGCAAAGACTGTCAAACGGCGGGCTGATGATGTCGTCCACGCCTATCTGCTCCAAAAGGAGCCACTCCTTCTCAGCTCTCGTGTAGATATAGCCCGCAGAGCCGCCCGCTTTCCGCAGCACGCACTCGGGCTCAAAGGTGAAGACTGCTGACGAAAGACCGTTCCCGCGCTGAGCAAGTGCCGCGTCAATGACAGCCCTGTGCCCCAGATGCACGCCGTCAAACAGTCCGAGCGCCACCGCTCTTTTCCTGTTATCCATAGCGCTCACCCCATGTTCTTCGCCACACGGAGCACGCCGCCTTCAAAGTCCGCGAGCGCCGTTCCGATGAAGGCTCCGTCGCTGCCGTAGACCGCGTAGTCCGTCACGTCCTGCTTTATGTCACGGACGCGCGCAAGGTCGAGCTTGACGCCGTTGCGGTACATCCTCGTCTGTGCCTCGCCGAGCACTATCCTCGGGAGCTTCGCGAATACGCGCTCCGTCGGGAGTATCAGCTCCGCGAGCCTGTCCTCGTCGCGAGCCTGTTGTATCTGCTCAAATGTGAAGCAGTCCGCGAGCGTGAAGCCGCCCGAGCTCGTCCGCACGAGTGAGGTCATCACTCCGCCGCAGCCGAGCCGCTCGCCTATGTCGTTGATTATGGTGCGGATATACGTGCCCTTGCCGCAGGAGATGTCGAGCACTCCCTCGCGCGACGCCTCGTCGTAGCTGACGAGGTCGATGCCGTACACCGTTATCGGGCGCGGCTCGCGCTCGACCTCAACTCCCTTGCGGGCGAGGTCGTAAAGCCTCTGACCGTTCACCTGCACCGCCGAGTACATGGGCGGGAGCTGCATGATATCGCCGATAAACTCGGGTATCACGGCTCTCAGCGCGTTCTCGCCGACTGCCGTATCCGAGCGGGTCAGCACCTCGCCCGTGACGTCCTGCGTATCGGTCGTCTCGCCGAATCGGAAACCCGCGCGGTAGCTCTTGGTATTGTCGGGCATGATGTCGCACGCCCTCGTCGCCGTACCCACGAAAACGGGCAGAACCCCCGTAGCCATGGGGTCGAGCGTGCCGCCGTGACCGAGCCGCCGCTCGCGCAGTATGCCTCTCAGCTTCGCGACGACGTCGAACGATGTGAAGCCCGCGGGCTTGTTCACGCACAGTATGCCGTTCATCAGCCGAGCGCCTTTCTTACGGTCTCTATCAGCATTTTCTTGACCTCTTCAAGCTCGCCCTCGACCGTGCAGCCCGCAGCCTTTGCGTGACCGCCGCCGCCTATGGTCTGGCATATCGTCGACACGTTGACAGCGTCAGCCGAGCGGAACGAGCACTTGAACACGTTCGGCTCGCGCTCACGCATGAGTATGCCGACCTCGGTGTTCTCGAGCTGTATGGTCAGCGGAGCAAAGCCCTCGAGCTCGTCGGGACCTACGCCCAGCTCCTTCATCATGTCCTGTGTTACCGCAACTATCGCGAGCTTGCCGCCGAGGTGCTCCTCCATGAGCTCCGAGACCTTTGCCTCAAGCTTCATCCTGCCGAGGCTCTTGACCTCGAACATATAGCGGTTTATCTTCGCGAAATTGATATCGTAGCTGCGCTTCATCTCCGCGGCTATCTCGTGCGCGCGGGGAGTGGTGCAGTCGTAGCGGAAGCAGCCCGAATCCGTGGCTATTCCCGTGTACAGGCACATCGCGCAGTGCTTGGTGATATTCACGCCCATGTACTTGCCGAGGTCGTAGATTATCTCGCAAGCCGCCGTCGCCTTCTCGCGCAGCAGCGTCTTCTCCGCGTAGTCCTTGTTGGACTCGTGGTGGTCGATGCAGAGCTGCACTCTGTCGCCGTATATCTCGGCATATCTGCCCATGAGCTTCACGTCCGCGATATCGACCGCGATTATTGTCTTGGGCTCGAATTCCTCGCCCGCTCCGACATTCGTCATGAAATCGTATCGTGAGGGAAATTCATCGCTGCACACCACGCGGCTGCGTATGCCCAGCTCCGCGAGAATGTCCTTCAGTCCGAAGCCGGCGCCGATACAGTCGCCGTCGGGACTCTGGTGAGTGATTATGACCGCGTCCTCGCAGTTGCGCAGGAAGGTCTCTGTCTCACTGAAACCAATATACATATATGCACCTCTTTCGGTATCTGTCAGTCAAGCAGGTCTCCCAGCTTCTTGCTTATCTCAGCGCTTCTCTCGATAGAGTTGTCCGCCACGAACGTCAGCTCGGGCGATTTTCTCATCTTGAGGCGGTGGAAAAGCTCTCTCCTTATGAAGCCCGCCGCGCTTTTCAGTCCCGCGACCGACTCCTTTGTACGCTCCATGCCGTCAAGGCTCGAGACATATATCTTGCAGCTCGACATATCCCCCGACAGGTCAGCTCTCACTATGGTGAGCATCTTGTCGATGCGCGGGTCCTTGAGCTCGCGCAGGATAGCCGTCATCTCGCGCTTTATGTCCTCTGCCATACGGCTGTTCTTAAAATTAGGCATAGCTTACCTCTCTCAGATGTTTACGGTGAAGCCGCCGTCCTCGGTCTCGGCGTGCTGCTCCTCTTTCTTTTCCTCGCCGTCGAAGTATTCGCCTTCCTTGGCGTCCTCCACGTCCGACTCGACCTTGGTATAGTCGGGGAGCTCCTCGTCGCCCTCCTCATAGAATATGTCCGCGAACTTGTCATACTCGGGCTCGAGCTCGACGTCGCGCACGGGGCGCTCTACTCCCATGAGGTCGTTGGGGAAGTCCTCCTCCTGCTCCACGGGGCTGCACTGTCCGAGCAGGATCTTTTTTACGGACTCGAAAAAGAAGATGTCTATCGGTCCGAAATCCTCCCATGCCAGCGCTTCGTCGCAATACTGTATCATATCCGCATTGCTCATTCTCTCTGCATCCATTGAAGTGATCCTCCTCTCGCCGAGATAGCCTCGGCTTTCTTTTTGGTTTATCCCTATATTATTTCATTATCCTTGGTTCGTGGGACTCCGTCCCACACCCTGCCAAAGGGACACAGTCCCTTTGGGCTCCCGATATTACTCTATCGTTACTCTTTCTTAATCCTCGCGGTACTCCTCTACGGTGTATGCCTCGAAGATGTCGCCTTCCTTGACGTCGCTGAACTTCTCAAGGCTGATTCCGCACTCGTAGCCCTCCGCGACTTCCTTCGCGTCGTCCTTGAAGCGCTTCAGGCCCGATATCTTGTCGTCCGCGATGATGATACCGTCGCGCACTACTCGTATCTGACAGCCTCTTGTTACCTTGCCGCTGAGCACGTAGCTTCCCGCTACCATGCCGACGTTCGATATCTTGTATACCTGACGGACCTCCACGCGTCCGAGCTCCACATCGCGGAACTTCGGTGCGAGCATTCCCTTCATAGCGGTCGATATCTCCTCGATTGCGTCGTAGATGATGCGGTACAGACGGATATCCACGCCGTCACGCTCCGCATTCTCCGCCGCAACAGGGTCGGGACGAACGTTGAAGCCTACAATGATAGCGTTGGACGCGCTCGCGAGCATTACGTCGCTCTCCTTGACAGCGCCTACCGCTCCGTGGATGACTCTTACTCTTACCTCGTTGTTCGAGAGCTTCTCGAGCGACTGCTTTACAGCCTCGACAGAGCCCTGTACGTCCGCCTTTACGATTATCGGGAGCTCCTTTATCTCGCCCTCGGCTATCTGGCTGAACAGGTTGTCGAGCGTTACCTTGCGGTACTGGTTGAACTGCTCCTGCTTCTGCTCGTGCTTTCTCTGCTCAACGAGCTCGCGGGCAAGTCTCTCGTCCTCAACAGCGTTGAAGATGTCGCCTGCGCTCGGTACCTCCGCAAGACCTGTTATCTCGACAGGTACGGACGGACCTGCGCTCTTGACAGTTCTGCCCTTGTCGTTGGTCATCACGCGGACACGTCCTACGGCTGTACCTGCGATGAGGACGTCACCCTGCTTGAGAGTACCGTTCTGCACGAGGAGGGTCGCGATAGGACCTCTGCCCTTGTCGAGACGAGCCTCGATGACTGTACCCTTCGCAAGTCTGTCGGGGTTAGCCTTGAGCTCCTGCACCTCTGCAACGAGGAGGACGTTCTCGAGGAGCTCGTCGATGCCCTGACCTGTCTTAGCCGAAACGGGCACGCATATTACGTCGCCGCCCCAGTCCTCGCATACGAGGTCGTACTTGGTGAGCTCTTCCTTTATCTTGTCGGGGTTTGCCCCCTCTTTGTCCATTTTGTTGATAGCGACGATTATCTGTACGCCCGCGGACTTAGCGTGGTTGATGGACTCGACTGTCTGCGGCATGATACCGTCGTCTGCGGCAACTACGAGGATAGCGATATCGGTGATGTTCGCGCCTCTTGCACGCATGGAGGTGAACGCCTCGTGTCCGGGAGTATCGAGGAAGGTGATGTCCTTGCCCTGAACGTTTACCTGATAAGCACCGATGTGCTGTGTGATTCCGCCTGCCTCGCCCGCGGCAACGTGAGCGTTGCGGATACGGTCGAGGATAGAGGTCTTGCCGTGGTCAACGTGTCCCATAACAACTACTACGGGGCAGCGCGGCTGGAGGTTCGTATCGTCGTCGTCGGTGTCGTCGATGAGGCGCTCCTCAATGGTGACGATGACCTCCTTCTCTACCTTTGCGCCGAGCTCCTCAGCTACGAGGGACGCGGTATCGAAGTCTATCTCCTGATTTATCGCAGCCATTACGCCGAGTCCCATGAGCTTCTTGATTACATCTGTAGCTGTCGCCTTCAGACGGGTCGCGAGCTCGCCTACAGTTATGCTCTCGGGTATCATTACCTTGAGCTGCTGCTTTCTTGCGCGCTCGAGCTCGAGTCTCTTGAGCTTTTCTGCCTCGGACTCCTTCTTGCTGAACTGCTGGCGTGTCCTCTGCTGGGACTTCTGGTTTATCTTCTGCTTCTTCGAGCTGTAGTTCTCGTTGTGCTTGTTGGAATTTGCCATGTTGTCGTAGCGCTCGTTGTACTTGTCGAGGTCTACGTAGCTGCCTCTCGTATCAACGGTGCGGCGCTGTGTTGCCGTGGAAGCCGTCTCGGACGAGAAGCTGGTGTTGAGCTTCGAGCTCTCGCCTCTGTCGCGCGCCTTGACCTGCTCCTTCTTCTTCTCGGGCTTCTTAGGCTTGGGCGGCTCGGGAGCCTTTACGGGCTCCTTCTTTGCGGGCTCTGCGGGCTTTTCAGCCTTGGGAGCCTCAGCCTTCTTCTCGGGCTCTGCCTTCTTCTCGGGCTCTGCCTTCTTCTCGGGCTCTGCCTTCGGAGCGGGCTTTTCAGCGGGCTTCTCGGCAGGCTTTGCAGGCTTCTCGGCAGGCTTCTCAGCCTTTGCTGCTGCGGGCTTCTTCTCCGCAGCGGGCTTCTCAGCCGCAGCCTTCTTCTCCTTCTTCGGAGCAGCAGCCTTCGCCTCGTCGGACTTCTCCGCCTTCTCAGCCTTAGCCGCAGTCTTCTTCTCCGCAGCGGGCTTCTCCTCGGCGTCCTTCTTCTTGACCGTCTTCTTCTCGGGCTTGGGCTCTTCCTTGCGCTCGGGTCTCGGGTCGCTCTTGGAAGCGAAATACTCGTCGAATGACTTCACCGCGTTGAGCTTTGTGTAGTGCTCGAGGACAACGTTCATCTCGTCCTCGGTCAGACCCGTGGAAGCCTTTTTCTTGGTATCGCCCTTCTCCGCGAAGAGGTCGATTATATCCTGCGAAGCGACGTTAAGGTCCTTCGCTGCATCGCTCAGTTTTATCTTTTTTGCCATATGTTGCAGTACCTCCAATTATCGTAAAAGTGTAATCTATATCAGCACTTCTGAGGTGTTATTTCTGTATCTTCTTGATGAACCCGTCCGCAAAGCCCTTGTCGCAGACAGCTATCACTGCGGTCTCCTTGCCGCAGAGCCGTCCCATCTCGTCCTTTGCGAGCTCGGTCCGAAGGTGTACGGTCTCGTATCTGCCGCACACGAAATCCACTTCCTTGAGAGTTTTGGGTGAGGCGTCGGCGGCGGTCAGCACGCAGAATGCCTTGCCGTCCCTGACAGCGTCCATCGAGCTGTCAAAGCCCTTTACCGCCCTGCCCGCCTTGATGCATATCGTCAGCAGGTCAGCCGTTTTCCGTTTCTTTTCTGAGTTCATCAGCCATCACCTCATAAACGCTCTCGTCTATCCTGCATGAGAATGCCTTTTCGAGCCTGCGAGCCTTGCGCGCCTTCTCGAAGCACTCGGTGCTCTTGCAGATGTAAGCTCCTCTGCCGTTCTTCTTGCCGACAAAGTCGAGGCTTATATCGCCCTCGGGAGACTTCACCACGCGCATGAGCTCCTTCTTCGGCTTCATCTCGTTACAGCCGAGGCACATTCTCATGGGTATCTTCTTAGGCTTCATCATTTTCCTCAGCCGTTTCCTCTGCGGACACCTCAGCCTCTGTCTCCTCGGGGATATCCTCCTCGTATGTCTCCTTTACGGGCGGAGCATAGTCGGGGGCGAGCTCGGGAGCCTCGTCGCCCGTGAGGTTGTCGAACTGGGGCTTGATGTCTATCTTGAAGCCCGTCAGCTTAGCCGCGAGCTTTGCGTTCTGTCCCTTGTTGCCGATAGCGAGCGAAAGCTGATTGTTCGGTACGATAACGGTGCAGGTCTTCTCCTCCTCGGAGGTAACGACCGTCTTGAGCACCTGTGCGGGAGCAAGGGCTCTTGTGATGAACTCCGCAGTGTCCTCGCTCCACGGGATGATGTCTATCTTTTCGCCGCTGAGCTCGTTCACTACAGCGGTGATACGCGAGCGCTGAGGTCCTATGCACGCGCCGACAGCGTCTACGTTAGCGTCCTTGGACCATACGGCTATCTTCGTTCTCGAGCCTGCCTCACGCGATATCGACTTGACCTCTACCGTGCCGTCGTATATCTCGGGCACCTCAAGCTCGAACAGGCGCTTTACGAGGTCCTTGTGAGTACGCGATATCTTTACGATAGGCTTCTTGGTCTTGCCTACGATGCCTGTGATGTAGACCTTTACCTGCTTACCCTCCTCGAGCACCTCGCCGGGTATCTGCTCGTTCTTGAAGAGGTAGAGCTCTGTGCCCTGATACTCGACCGTGACAGTGCCTCTGCCGGGCTCTATCTGCGATACGGTAGCTATGATGCAGTCGTGCTCCTTCTGCTCGAACTTGCCGAGCATCTGCTCGCGGTTTATCTCGCGCAGGTCGCCCTTTATCGACTGCTTAGCCGAGAGAGCCGCCATTCTGCCGAGCTTGGAGATGTCTATCTCCTTGAGTATCGTTCCGCCGACCATAGCGTTCGGGTCGATAGTCTTTGCGACGTCGATGTTTATCTCGTTCTCGTCGATAGGCTCGTCGTCGATTATCTCCTGAACGATGTACATTGCGAATTTCTTCTGTGCAGGGTCTATCTCGACTCTTATCCTGTCCTCGCTGTGAGGATATGCTCTCTTGGCGGCTTTGAGCATTGCCGACTTTACCTTCTCGATGAGCAGGTCGGTCTCAACGCTGTTTTCTTCGCCGAGCATTTTAAGTGCCTCGAAAAAGTTTTCCATTGTGTTTTCCTCCGTTTATATTATATTTACGTTGAACTTGATTAATTTCCGCGGCTCAGTCAAAATCGAACCACAGCTTGACGAACGCCACGTCCTCGAGCGGTATCGTCCGCTCAGTGCCGTCCTCATTCTTCACGGTCACGCCGTTTTTGTCCGCACCCACGAGGTATGCGCATATCTCCTTCTCTCCGTCTATGCCCCGTATCAGGCGGACTCTTACCTTGTCGCCCTCGCAGACCTCAAAGTGCTCCTCCCTGAGGAGTTCCCTCTCGAGTCCCGCAGAGCCGACCTCGAGCATATACTGCTGAGGTATGGGGTCGACCTCGTCGAGGATATCGTTCACGGGAGCGTTCACGCGCTCGCAGTCCGCAATGGTTATTCCCTCGTCGCAGTCGATGAATATCCGCAGATACCACATCGCGCCCTCCTTGACGTAGTTGACGTCCCAGAGGTAGTAGCCGAGCTCGTCCGTTATCGGCTTCACGAGGTCATATACCTTCTGCTCTGTTCCTCCGAACTTTTTCAGCTTCATTCGGTATTTTTCTCCTTTCCCTTCAAGCTGTTCCAATAGCCGTCGGGAGGCTTTCTCCCGATACAATACGAAAGACCGGAAGCTTCCGGTCTTTAGTCTAACTATCATCATATAGTATTATATCACGTGAAAACGGAAAAATCAAGTGTTTTTCGCAGATTTTTCAAATTTTTCCCGTATTTATTCATTTCGGACAAAAAAATCGGTGCCGCACACTGTGTTCGGCACCGATATCGCAATTTTAAGCCAGTCCCGCATTGGCTACGGTAGTAGTCGTGGTAGCGAGCGGGTCGTCCTCGGAAGCGAGCTTGGAGGTCGTAACGACAGCGGCGTCTACTGCTCCGCCCACGTTGACCTTTATCTCTATCTCAATGTCGGGATAGTTCTTGAAGCTGAGGACAATGAATGTCTGTCCCTTTGATACGCCTGTGATGTGTCCGAGATTGTCAACGGTAGCTATCTTCGGGTCCATGGACTTCCACACCTCGTCGGACTCGCCTGTGCCCGCGTCGGGATAGCTCTGTATCACGGGAACGTCGCTTTCGCCTATATCAAGGAAAAGCTCGCGCTTCGAGAGCTTGACGTTCGACGCCTTGGGATTCACGGCGACGGTCGTGGTAGCCTCGGTTGTCTCCACGGGCGGAGCGGTCTCCGCAGTGGTAGCGACGGTAGTGGTGGTAGTCTCAGCCTTCGAGCTGCCTTCATCTCCCATATTCTTCGTACATTTTGCGAGAAGCACAACAAACATCAGCACGACGAACGCTATGACTGCAAGCGCTCCCAGCTGTCTTTGTCTGAGCACCTTACGTGTGACACGTCTTCTGTTGTCCATACTCTTTCCCATCCTTTATGTTTATATTTTAACAAAGGTATGTTCCTTTGATAACATTATAACACAAGCACTTAAAAAAGTCACGCACTTTCGGAAATTTTTACACATTGCTGTAAAAATCATCTTCGATTTGTGAGTTTTGCACAAAGAAAATGCAGAACGTCCTTTGGGCGTCTGCCAAATCACCCGTACACTCGCGGGCCGCCAAAGGCGACCCCTACAATGGTTCTTTCACAAATCCCATAAAATAAGGGCGGACACACGAGTCCGCCCCTACAGTTATCTCATTTCGTTGAAGCGCTTGACCTCTTCGTCGATGACGCCCGTCCACGAATCGCGGAGAGTCGCCCACGAATCAACGTGCGAGTCGCCCTCGAGCAGTGCCTGCGTGAGGTTGTTCATAACTCCGCGCGTCTCATAAGTGTAGTCGCCGTCGCCGTTCATCCTGTCGCCCATGCCGTATGCAAAGTCAAACATCGGAGTTACCTTGCTCGGGTCGAGGAATGTCTTGAGCGCGTCGTACTGCTCCTCGGTCACGAAGGACTTCGTCTTGCCCGCCGCAGTCTTTTCCTCCACGAGAGCCTTCTGCTTCGCTATCTTCCTGTACTCCTCCTGAGTAGCCGCCACGCGCTCGCACTTGATGTACGTCGCAACAGCCTCGCCCTTAGTCGAGTTGCGAACCAGCATCTTCGCCGCATAGTTACAGCAGAGGTAGTTCCTGTCCGCATCGGGTGACTTCGGGAACGGCACTACCATAAGGTCGGAGTCGGGATTCTTCGCGTTCGACGTGCCGAGCGCCCAGTCTCCCATAGCAAAGAACAGCGTATTGTGCGTGTCGGGGAAGTAGCCTATCCACTCGGGCTGATAGAGGTGCTTCGAGGCGATGTCCTGCATGAGGAGCTCCGCCTTCTCTATCTGCGGGTCGTCGATATTGTTCTCGAACTTTGTGCCGTCGTAGTTGATTACGGTGTGTCCAGTCGACTGGATTATAGCCTGTCCGAACCAGCCGTTGATGCCGTAGCGGGTCGTGCCCTCGGGAGCTCCCGATACGAACGACTCCATCATCTCCATGAACTTGTTCCAGTCCCACTTGCCGTCGAGGTAGAGCTCATACGGGTCGTCAAGCCCCTCCTCCTCCATCATCTTGCGGCTGTAGGTTATAACGAGCGGGTCTGATACGTCAAACGGCACGACGTAGTGCTGACCGTTGTACTCGAACATATCTATCACGTCGGACATATCGTCCCACAGTCCGTCCTCCTCCATGCCGAGCGCGCCGAAGTACGGGTCGAGAGCCTCATACTGCTCCTTGACCACGCCGTTCGGGACTGCGTCCCACTCGTAGGGGAACATATCCACCTCGTCGCCCGAGAGTATCATCGCGGCGAGCTTGGTGAACTTCTCGTTCGAGTCCGCGAGCACGAACTTCACCTTTGCGCCGTATACGTCCTCGAAGAGCGAGAGCGCTACCGAGCGGTCGTTGTTGTTGGTGGGGTTGATGTCGTAGTCGGCGAGCCATACTATCTCCTGCCCGCTGATGTCGACTCCGCTCTGACCGTTGAGCTCCGCCTCATCTGCGGGGACGGTGAACTCGTCCTCCTCCTTGTAGTGGCTGTTGTTCTCGGAGGTCTCCTTGCTCTGACATGAGACGGCGGAAACTGCGAATAACGAGACAGCCGCGAGTCCTGCGAGGACTCTTTTCAGCTTGTTCATAGTAAAAAACTCCTTTCGTGCCTGTATTCTTCGGGTGCGCGAGAGGGTCACACAGCCCGATATGCCACATATATTATACTATAACAGTGTACAAAATGTCAAGTTGAATCAACTGTCAGCCTTTTCCGCTCCGCAGACACCATTCGGACAATATCGCCGTCAGTTGCTCCCGAAAGCAAACAGACCGAACGCGCTTGACAAATGTCTAAGTTTCAGCATAGAACGACGTTTTCGGCTATTCTTCATCATCGGTAAGTATATGCTAACAAATATATCTTGATTTTCTCCGCCCATATGTTAAAATAAGAATCAGAGGAGCGGAGGCTCCCGAATAATCTACGGAGGTGCTTTGATTATGGCATATAAGATTTCAGACGATTGTGTTAGCTGTGGTGCTTGTGCAGGCGAATGTCCTGTTGGCGCTATCTCGGAAGGCGACGGAAAATACGTTATCGACGCTGACGCTTGCGTAGAGTGCGGCGCTTGTGCAGGTGTTTGCCCCGTAGGCGCTCCTTCTGCAGAGTGATTCTGACACAAAACACGAAAACTAACGGCTATCCTTTCGGATAGCCGTTTTTCTTTATATTATGCGCTGTCTGCCCGCGCACTCACTTATTATCAGAAATGGTGATGATATCCTTTTCCGTAACAGCTACCTTTACTACGTCGGGCTTCTTCTGCTCGTTGTCGAGAGTCGGGAAGAAGCAGACAGTGAAGTCCTTCACGTCCTCGCTGACCGCAAAGCCTCCCACTACTCCGCTGAACTGCCCTTTCGCGGGGACACTGAAGGGGTTCGGGCTGTAGCGCGACATATTCTTCGAGGCATACAGCTGAGTGCGGACGTCGTAGTGCGCTTCGCTGCCGTCGCTGAAGAGGAGGTAGAAGTTATTGAGCGTGTTGAGCTCGTATGCCTTGTCCGTGGCGTTATCAATGGTTATGTCGAGATAGAGGTAGCGCTCGCCCTTGTCGGTACGTGTGCCGCCGTCGATGACCTTGTTGAGGGTGAAGCCTGTTTCGTTGGCGTTCGCCTTCTCGGAGACAGCTGCGCTGACCTCGTTGTCCGCGACGCCCTCGTTCTTGCCCGCTTCAACGGTCGTCCCGACCCTCGACGCAGACCTGCTGTCAGTTTTGCCGTCCGAGCAGCCGACTGCCGCCGTCACTGCCATAGCCGCGCAGAGCAGGAGCGCGGTGATTTTATATCTTCTCATAGTATGAGCCTCCGTTCAGATTATATGGGCGCATTTCACGCTTCCTTAGTATACCACAACGGAGGCTTCCATGTCAAGTATCGGGCAGCATCTGCTTCTTCGGCCTTTTCACAGACAGCAGGACGAGCGAGAGCAGGTACATAGCCGCTCCCGAAGCTATGGAGACTGCCGTCCCGAGCAGGGGAGCAGCTCCCGCGCGGGTGCATATGCCGTCCGCGAGGTAGGCTGCTCCGCCGCACATAGCTCCCGCGTAGAGCACCTTGAGCAGCGCTCCGACGGGCAGGGCTGCTCCCGAAGCGCGGACGTAGACCGTCAGCGATACCGCCAGTATCACCGCGTAGCAGACCGAGGTCGACACCGCCGCGCCGTCAGCTCCCATGAGCGGCACGAGTACGAGATTGCCCGCAAGCTTTACTGCTGTCCCCACAAGCATGACCCTGAGCGGCGCGGAGGGCTTGCCGACAGCCTGCAAAAGGCTGAATACAGGGAACGACAGGCACAGGCAGACCATTCCCGCCATGAGCAGGCGCAGCGCCGATATGCATATCTCCACCTCGTCGCTTTGCAGCGGGAACAGCAGGTGCAGCACCTCGGGCGCGAGGACTCCGAGCCCGAATGCCGACGGCACCGCTATCGCTGCCGCTGTCACGAGAGCCTGCGACGTCCCCGCCTCGAGGGCGGCTCTGTCCCGCGACGACCACGCCGCCGTCACTGCGGGGAGCGCGCCCTTCCCGAGCATATTCGTCACCGACGGCACGAGGTTGAACACCGTCAGCGCTATCCCCGCGAACGAACCGTAGACGAAGTTCGGGACGTCCTCGGGAGCGACCGCGGCGGGCACTCCCCTGCCGCAGCCAAACCGCGATATACAGGCGATGACCGTCCACATATCCACCAGCGAGGTCAGGTTCGTCACGACGGAGCTCACCCCCACGGGCAGAGCCGTCAGCGCAAGCTCGCGGGCTATCCCGCGGCGGGACTGCATATGGCTCTCGCCTCCGCGGAGAGGGCGGCGGAACAGCGCTAAAACTGCGAAAAACAGCACCGCTCCGAGCGAGGACAGCGATACGCCCAGTATGCCCGCTGCCGCCGAGAGCGCACGTATGTCGGTCACGGAGGGGAAGCGCGCCATTATCGCGCTGCCGTGGAAGTTCACAAAGCCGCACAGCCACAGCCCCGCGCCGACCTTGACCGCGCCCTCCGCCGCCTGCGAAAGCGCCGTCGGGTACATATTGCTCATGCCCTCGTAATAGCCGCGCTCCACTGCCGTCACGCACCCGAACAGCACCGCGGGAGCTATCATCATCAGTGCGGGGACTGCCTCCGCTCCGCCCGTAGACAGCAGGCTGAACGGTCTCGCAAGCAGCCATACAGCCGCGCTCCCGACGAGTCCGACTCCCGTGAATAGCAGCAGGGCGGTGCTGCGTATGCGCCTGATGTTGGCGTACATACCGAGGGCGGCGCTCTGAGCGGTCATGCGCGCGACCGCCGAGGACAAGCCCGTCACAGTCAGCGCGTACACGGGCAGAAAGAGGCTGTACGCGCAGCTGAAATAGCTCATTCCCACGCCGCCGAGCAGGTTCGTCAGCGGTATCTTGAACAGCGCGCCGAAGCCCTTCGCCACCACCGCCGATATCATCAGTATTATCGAGCCTTTCAGTATGTTCTGCTTCTTCATCGCGCGCCTCCCGTCCGTATTCCATACAGGATATGCCGCGCGGCAGCAAATTATGAGGCAAAAGGAAAACGGACGCCCGAAAACACCCCTACATTTTTTGTAGGGGCGAGTTCCGCTCGCCCGTCGTTTTATAAATCAACTGTAGCTTGATATTGGTCTGCGGGCGCTCGGATAAGCAGCACACTAAATCTTCGATTTGGATTGTGATGCTATATGCAGCTTTGCTGTAATGCGCCCCTACACAGCATACCTGTTTATTTTGCGATGAAATCCTCCATTGTGCCCGTTCCGCCCGTGGAGATGTACGAATAGTACGCCAGTATAGACGAGGCGTCCTTTGCGTCGATGAAGCTGTCCGCGTTGACGTCCGCGGCAGTCTCTATCTCAGGAGGAAGCGGCTCCGTGACTCCGTCCGTCGACCGCAGCGCGTACTCGCCGAGAACAAAGGTAGCGTCCTTCGCGTCGACCTTGCCGTCACCGTTGGGGTCGCCGAGCATGAGAGCGGGTTTGCGCTTCTCGCCCGCGATCTTTATCCAGCCGCTGTGCAGCCCCTTCGTGAACACATAGGTCATTTGCAGCCTGCCCGCTTCGCTCTGGGCGCGGTCGATGAACAGGTCTTTTCCTACGTCGTCGACCACATAGACGATACCAAAGGGGTAGACCTCGCCGCTGTCGGCGTCCTCGGGGACCACGAAGTCCACTGTGAAGATACTGCCCTTCTGAACCGATCTCTCCTCCGAGTAGGCGTAGAATTCGAGCTGCCCCTCCTCGACCATGACCGAGCCCGTCGTGAAGCCCTCGACCGAAGTACCCGCCGTAACCACCTCGCCCTTCGGGTTCTCACGCACCTTCAGGCGCGTATCATAGAAGAAATGAAAGCGCATCATATTGACAGGCTCCTCCACGCCGACCACGCTGAAATATACGCGCTGTACCTTTCCCTTCGCGTATTCGGGTTCGAGACCTATCTTATCGAGAAATAGCATTATACCGCCCTCATAGTCCCGAGGATCTATCTTGGGGGTGTTCCACTCCTTCGGCTGGACCCAGCTCGAGCCGTCGTAGAGCACCTCCTCGTCGTCCTGCTTGTTGTAGGGGTTCGGTATCGAAGACTGCGTCTGCCCGCTGCCGAGGGCGGTAAGGCTGCTGCCGCGCAGACAAGTCGGAGCTCCGCATATTATGGCGAGCGTTAACGCTGCCGATAAAAACTTTCTGGTTTTCATTGAAAAGTCTCCTTTCTCGGATTCTGTAAGTCCATTATACAACAACCGACCGCAATTGGCAATGCTTTTTGTTCTTGGTTCAGTTTGACAGGCAGCCGTTTTTCGGGAAATTTACGCCAAAGACAGCCCCAAACGTGATTTTTGACCTTTTACTGTTGATTTTTTTATTATAATATGGTATAATGTTAGGTGGCTTATTGTAAGCTATGATTATTTGAAAGGACGTAATATACATGGAATATAAATTTTCCGACAAGGTAAGCGGTCTGAAAGCCTCTGCTATACGTGAGATACTCAAGTTTACCGCAGACCCCGAGGTCATTTCCTTTGCGGCGGGCAATCCTGCTCCCGAGGCGTTCCCCAAGGAGAGGATAGCCGAGATATCGGCGGAGCTCCTGCGCGATGACCCTATCCTCGCGCTCCAGTACAGCGTTACCGAGGGCTACACTCCCCTGCGTGAGTTCCTCAAGGGCTGGATGACCGAGAAGGGCTGCTTCCACAAGGAGTTCGACGACCTCATCATCACCTCGGGCGGTCAGCAGGCAAACGAGCTCTCCTGCAAGGTGCTGCTCAACGAGGGCGATACACTGCTGTGCGAGTCTCCGAGCTTCATCGGCTCGCTCAACGCGTTCCGCTCCTACAACGTAAACCTCGTCGGCGTGGAAATGGAGGACGACGGCATCAACCTCGAAAAGCTCGAGGACGCGCTGAAAACTCAGCCGAATGTGAAGATACTCTACCTCATCCCCAACTTCCAGAACCCGACAGGACGCACAATGTCGCTCGCTAAGCGCAAGGCTGTATATGAACTCGCGTGCCGCTACGACTTCATCATCCTTGAGGACGACCCCTACGGCGAGCTCCGCTTCGCGGGCGAGAACGTCCCCACGATAAAGAGCCTCGACACCGAGGGACGCGTAATCTACTCCAGCACCTTCTCCAAGCTCATCTCTTCGGGCTTCAGAACGGGCTATGTTTCGGCTCCCGCGCCGATAATCCAGAAGATAGTTGTCTGCAAGCAGGTCGCAGACGTACACTCCAACATTTGGGCGCAGGTCGTTTCGCACCGCTTCATGACCACTGTTGACCGCGAGGCTCACTTCAACAAGCTCCGCGGCATATACAGAGAGAAGTGCGACCTGATGTGCAGCTACATCGACAACGGCTTCTCCAAGAAGATAAGCTACACAAAGCCCGAGGGCGGTCTCTTCATATGGTGCACTCTCCCCGAGAGCTGCGATATGAACGCTTTCTGCACAAAGGCTGTTCAGGAGTACAAGATAGCGGTAGTTCCCGGCAACTCGTTCAGCATCAAAGAGGACGAGGTCAGCCACTCCTTCCGCCTCAACTACTCCACTCCCACAAACGAGCAGATAAAGAAGGGCATGGATATCCTCGCCAAGATGACGAGAGATATGCTCGACTAATCATCCGAGCCGTTAGCCTTTAGCCATTAGCCGTTAGCTTATGGTGTCCGCTGACGCGGGCATATTCAGATATCATCGCCGTAAGGCGATACCGCGAGCTAAAGGCTAAAGGCTGACAGCTAACGGCTCACAAATATAACTACCAAACTGAAAGGAATCACAAATATGGCAACTACAGACAGATACCCTGTTACACAGAAATACCTGATGACAAGAGCTCAGGCTCTCAGCTTTCCCGCTAACTTCTTCGAGATGAAGTTCGGCAAGAACGACGTTTACGGCGTGGTAGTAGATATGCCCATGCCCGGCAATATCCTCACGACTATGGTCTGCTTCATCAACGGCGCTGCCAACCTCTACTTCAACAACGGCGGCGAGTACGTCGGCGCTTCCCAGCGCTACAGGAACCTCGTTCAGGCTGCGAACGCTCTCGTTGTCAACTCCGCACAGATTATCCCCAAGGCTGAAAAGACCAAGCAGTATGACCTCCCCAAGGGCAGAACGCAGTATGTGTACCTCCTCACAAAGAACGGCACATACAAGGTCGAGTTCCAGCCAGGTCTTATCCCTGAGACAGAGCCCGAAAAGCGCTCCCTCTACGTGCTCTACCAGCGCGTTCTCGCTGAGCTGAGAAACTGCCAGCTCAAGGACGATATGGAAGCCCGCAAGGCAGGCAAGTAAGGAGTACCGCATATGGACGATAAAAAGCTCATTTTCAGCGCTCTCCAGCCGACAGGCACTTTCACCCTCGGCAACTACATCGGTGCACTGAGAAACTTCGGAAAATTTCAGGAGGAATACGACTGCATCTACTGCGTCGCTGACCTCCACGCTATAACCGTTAAGCAGGAGCCCGCAAAGCTCCGCCAGAATACGCTCATATCCTATGCGCTGCTCATGGCGTGCGGTCTCGACCCCGAGAGGTCTATCCTCTTTATCCAGAGCCACGCTCACACCCACAATGACCTCAACTGGCTGCTCTGCTGCAATACGCAGTTCGGCGAGCTCTCACGCATGACCCAGTTCAAGGACAAGAGCCAGAAGCACCCTGACGACGTCAACGCGGGTCTGTTCACGTATCCTTCGCTCATGGCGGCGGATATCCTCGCGTACAACGCCGACCTCGTTCCCGTGGGCGTTGACCAGAAACAGCACCTCGAGCTCGCGAGAAATATCGCTCAGCGCTTCAATCAGCGCTACGGCGACTTCTTCAAGCTCCCCGAGCCGTACATCACCGAGGTCGGAGCGAAGATAATGTCGCTCCAGGACCCGACAAAGAAGATGTCCAAGTCCGACGAGAACCCCAACGCGTGCATCCTCATCCTCGACGACAAGGACACAATTATCCGCAAGTTCAAGCGCGCTGTCACCGACAGCGAGGCGGAGGTCGCTTTCCGCGAGGGCAAGGACGGCATCAACAACCTCATGTCCATTTACTCCTGCGTGACAGGCAAGGACTACGCCGCTATAGAGGCTGAGTTCGCAGGCAAGGGCTACGGCGACTTCAAGCTCGCAGTAGGCGAGGCTGTTGCTGACAGTCTCGAGCCCGTGCGCACCGAGTTCGACCGCCTCATCGCGGACAAGGCTTACCTCAAGGACTGCTACACCAAGGGCGCCGAAAAGGCGATGAAGATATCCAGCCGCATCGTCTCGAAAGCCTATCATAAGGTCGGTTTCGTCGACAGACCTTTCTGAAACCGCCTAAATACGTCGATTCTTTAGGCAAAACATATAAAAAAGCACCTCAAAATTCTGCAAAAAGCACAAACTTTTGCGAAATATATTGATTTTTCGCGGATTTTGGGGTATTATTAGAGGAGTGCTAATCCCATGGTCGAATATCAGCAAAAAGATAACTACTCTATCAGCGATCTGCTCGATATCGTGCGGCTCCTGAGAGGTGAGGGCGGCTGTCCCTGGGACAGGGAACAGACCCACAGCTCTATCAGAAGCGACTTCATCGAGGAGACCTGCGAGGCTGTAGAAGCTATCGATCTCGGTGATACTGCCCTGCTGAGGGAAGAGCTCGGCGACGTACTGTTGCAGGTGGTCTTCCATTGCAGGATAGAAGAAGAAGCAGGCTCGTTCAGATTCGACGACGTCTGCGACGAGATATGCAAGAAGCTCATTCTCCGTCACCCCCACGTCTTCGGCGAAGTCAAAGCCGATTCAACTGCGGAGGTGCTGAAGAACTGGGACGCCATTAAAATGGACGAAAAGGGTCAGGAGACCTACACCGATACACTGAATCAGGTCGCTAAGTCTCTCCCGTCGCTCATGAGGGCGCAGAAGGTCGGTAAACGTGCAATGCGCGCGGGTATGGACTTCCGAAGCGCCAAGGACGCTATGGCTTGCATAGACAGCGAAAAGGCGGAGCTCGAAAGAGCTGTTGCCGCAGGAGATACGCAGAATATTGACGAGGAAATGGGCGACCTGCTCTTCTCGTGCGTCAATGCCGCGCGTCACCTCGGTGTAAACGCCGAGCTCGCTCTCAAGGCTTCAACAGACAAGTTTATCAAACGGTTCTCTGTAACAGAACAGCTGGTGAGTGCGGAGGGTCTCGATATGAAGGACCTCCCTATCGAAAAACTCGATATTTACTGGGACAAGGCTAAAAAAATTATTATGGAGGAACACTCAAATGACTAAGACAGAACTCATCAATTCAATCGCTGATAAAGCAAACTGCACCAAGAAGGACGCCGGCGCTGCTCTCGAGGCTACTCTCGCAGCTATCGAGGAAGCTCTCGTAAAGGGCGACAAGGTTGCTATCACAGGCTTCGGTACATTCGAGGTTCGCAAGAGAGGCAAGAAGACCTGCATCAACCCCAGAACTAAGGAGAAGATGGTTTGCCCGCCCAGCAATGCACCCGCTTTCAAGGCAGGTAAGGGTCTCAAGGAGGCTGTCAACGCTAAGAAGGCTTCCAAGAAGAAGAAGTAATAACAAGGGGCGGAAAGGTATTCTTTCCGCCCCGTTTATTTATGGAGGGATACAATGAGACTCGACAAATACCTCAAGGTGACGCGCCTCATCAAGCGCCGCACCGTCGCGAATGAAGCCTGCGACGCCGAGAAGATAGTCGTCAACGGCAAGGCGGCGCGCGCGTCCTACGACGTGAAGGTCGGCGACATCATCGAGATAAATATGGGCACAAAGCCGCTGAAGGTGAAGGTGCTCAGCGTCACCGAGCACGCCACCAAGGAAAACGCTGCGGACAACTATACGGTGGTAGAATAAGCCGTTATACAGGCATTTTGCGGGCGGCGAAACGCCGCCCCTACATTTATAAAAATTGTCCGCGTAAGCGGACACCGCAATTATTCACTATTCTTTATTCATTATTCACTATTCACTAAAAACAGCCCTGAGTAAAACTCAGGGCTGTTTTATTACTTCGTGTTGTGTATATCCCAGCGGAAATTCGTCAGCTTCGACGCCTTTGTGGTGTCGAGCATATTGTTGTACTCGAGCTTTGCAAGGTCGAGATAGCGGTAATTGGTCTTTTCCTCCTTGCCGCCTCCGAAAAGTCCCTTCAGCTTCGTCATAGCGCCGCCGCCCGACTTCTGCACAACAGTGCCGAGGTGGTGGTTCTCACGCATGAAGGTGATGATATCGGCAGCAGTAGTCAGCAGCTTGTCGCTGATGTTGTATATGCCTGCGTCCTTCATATCATCGGCGTTCTTTACGAAGCAGAGGATGAAGTCTACCAGATTGTGTACACAGCAGAGCTGGAATCCGTACTGACCCTTGCCGTATACGAACTTTGAGCCGTCCTTGGGGTCGGTTATCTTCGCCACAAGGTTATCGGTGAAATTCAGGGTATAAACAGGAGCAACTCTCGTGATACAGCACATGACTTCCTTATGGTGCTGCATTTCGGATATGAGCGTCTTCTCCGAGTTATACTTGAGCATCGCATAATTGGTATTGGTCTTGATATCAGAATCCTCTCTGATAGGCTCGCGGGTCTTGGGGAACTCGTACACCTGATAAGTGCTCACCAGTACGACCTTGCGTACATTCTCCGTCATAGCATAGCGATAAATGAATTTATCGCACTGCTTGGCAATATCAAGCTCCTTATCGGTAACGATAGGTCCGAAATCGTTATCAACTGTGCAAGCGGCATGAATCAGAACACTTATCTCGTATTTCTCAAAGATATCGGCGTAGCCATTCTTATCTGCCTGATTGACCTGTACAAAGGTGTAATTCAGTTTTCCCTCATTATATGGGTTTGGCTCAACATCAGCACAAACCACGGCAAAGCCCTTCTTGAGCAGACCCGAGCAGATATGCTGACCGATGAGTCCGCAGCCGCCCGTTACAAGAACTGTCTCCATACTTCATACCCTCCTTTCTGACAAACATACTGTTCTAACTTAATTATTATAGCATATTTCTTATTTGTTTGCAAGTCATTTTCACAACGTTAGCAATATCTTACAAGTTTAATTCCCTATCCCCGCTGTTATTTTCCGAAGCTCATCAGCTGTTATTCGCTGATAATGGGATTCGCATTGACCTCGTCGATATATGTCTGGACTGTTGCGTATATAGCGTCGTAGGTCTCGTTCCACGGTGTACCTCTTGCAGTATTGCGGAGGTTCTGGTCGAGAAGGTCGCCGCAGTCCTTCGATACGCCCGATGAGAGGTCGAAGAATGCATTCTCGTCTGCGAGCTCCTGCATCTCGTGCTGCATATCAACCATTTCCTGCGTCCAGCCGTAGTCCTCGCGGAACTGCTTATCGGAAACAGCCTTGGTGTCCTCGTCCATAATGGAGAAGCGCTTGCAGTCGAGGTATCTTGCGACGCCCTCGGGATTGCCGCCGTTCTTAACAAAGGTGTAAGCCTCCATGCCGACGGGTATGTAATACTCCTTGGACTCGGGGTCCTTGGGCATGGGAACGAAGAATGCGTCGTCGCCGTACTTGGCCTTCCACTGGTCGGGCGAGGTGTAGAACTCGTACAGACCAACGGGATAGAAGAGCACCTTGCCCTCACCGACGAACTCGGGGTGAGCAGTCCAGCCGTAGTCGCCTACGCCGATAGCGATGCAGCCCGTCTGGTTGAGGTCGTACAGGAAGTTCTGCACGCGCTCCATAGCGGGGTCGCCGATATTGCTGACGAGCTTGCCGTCCTTGATGCCTACGGGAGGAACGCCTGTGGTGTTCATGAGTCCGAACTCGAACCACCAGCCGTCGATGCCGTAGTGCTGCTTGTCGACGTCAACGAAGCTCTGGAGCATCGACTCGAACGATTTCCAGTCCCACTTGCCGTCGTAGTAGAGCTCGGCGGGGTCATCGAGACCAGCCTCCTCGATAGTTTTCTTGTTGTATGCGACGCCTACCTTGTCGCCTGTGGACTGCACGATAGCGAGGTAGTGCTTGCCGTTCCACAGCATACTGTCGTTCATGTCCTTGACGTCCTTCCACAGCGGCTTGCTGAAGTCGATGTAGTCGTCAACGGAGGTGAACATACCTCTTACGGCGCCCTTCGGGAATGCGTCCATATCGCCTGCCCAGAAGAAGTCGATGCCCTCGCCGCTGCTTATCGACTCGGCGAGCTTCTCATAGCGGTTCTCCCATGTTACCTGATGGTACTCGATATTGCCGCCGTACTTCTCCTCGAACACAACGAGCTCTGTAGGCTTGTTCTTGCCCGAAGCGTCAGGGTTGATGTCCCATGTAGCCATCCACTTGATAGTCTTGTTCTCGAGCTCAACGTCCTCGAGGAGGTCGGTGTTTGAAGCTGCCTTATTGACCTCGTCTCTTACGCTCTGGTCTACGTCGACGTCAGCGTAGGGGTTGGACGATGAACCGCCGTCTCCGCAGGCAGTGAGCGAGAGGGTAGCTGCAACTGCCAGAAGAGCCGAGATAAATGCCTTAGTTTTCTTCATCTGTTTAACTCCTTTTCTGGATTTTTGCCCGCAGAGGCGGGCTGTCAGGTGTGTTCGTTTACGATACAGCGGTCTGCAAATGACCGCAATTATCCTATTATTAATGCTGCACATATATTATATCATTTTAAAATATGTACTGTCAATATCCAAAATCAATATAAATAATGCCATTTTATTGTGATATTGCTGTATTTTAGGGCGAAAGGTTTACAAAAGGGAAACAATATGCAAAAAATTGAGAATTGATGTACTGCTCAATTCTCAATTCTCAATTCTTTCGTCCGCAGCCTCCGTTCGCGGAGAAGGCGCAGCGTCCGCGCATATTGCAGCTCTCACAGCCGCGCTTCAGCTCCGACTCGGGAGGAGCCGCCGATATGCCTATTATCGCCGTCACCGACTTCGACGGCACGAGCAGCGAGCTCTCCGTGACCGTCAGTCCTATGCGCCTCTGCGCGTTCAGAGCAAGCAGCAGGTCGCGCTGGAGCGCGATAGGCAGGTCGCCGTATCCAGGGCTGAACCTCCACGTCCTGAACGTCGCGTCCACCTCGGAGAATATCTCCTCCTCGGCGCGGTCGCAGACCTGCTCGACCGCCGCGCTGCACAGGCAGTCCACGGCGAGAGCCGCCGCCATATCCATGACAGCGGTCTGGCGTATGAGCTTGTCAGCCTCCGCGGAGACAGTCGCCGCGAGCAGCACTGCCCGCTCGCAGCCCGCAAGGTGGCGGCGTATGTCCCCGCCCGTGAGCAGGGCGTTCACGCCCGAGATGCGAACTCCGCCGTCCTCGAAGCTGACTGCCGCCTCGCGGTAGACGTATGCGGGGCGGAGCTTCCCGCGGACTATGGGCTCGTACTTGTCCAGCAAAGCCTGCACGTTCCCGTCAGGCTCGCCCTTCACGCCCATATATCGCGCCGCTTCCGCCTTCGATAGGGAGCCGAGCGTCATCATGCCTCGATGATGCCGCTGACGGCTTCGCTTATCTTCCGCGCAACATAGGCGTTGTTCATCGTGTAGAGGTGTATGCCGTCGACTCCGCTCGCCGCGAGGTCGACTATCTGATTTATCGCGTAGGCTATGCCCGCATCGCGCAGAGCCTCGGGCTGGTGCTCGTAGCGCTGCATTATCTTGACGAATTTGCGCGGCAGAGATGCGCCGCAGGTCGTGACCATGCGCTCTATCTGGTTCTTGTTCACGACGGGCATGATTCCCGCCTCTATCGGCACGTTTATGCCCTTTGCAGCAGCCTTGTCACGGAAGTCGTAGAAGCTGTCGTTGTCGAAAAAGAGCTGCGTGATGAGGTGGTCTGCGCCCGCCTCGACCTTAATCTTGAGGTTGTCGATGTCCTCGTCGAGCGTCTCCGCATCGGGGTGGCACTCGGGATAGCACGCTCCCGCGATGTCGAAGTCGCCCTTGCCGCGGAGGTAGGTGATGAGGTCGCTCGCGTGCTCGAAATCCTTGACAGGCGGGATATCGGGATTTATGTCGCCTCGGAGCGCGAGGATGTTCTCTATCCCGCGAGCCTGAGCCTCCGCGAGAGTGGCGTCTATCTCCGCACGCGTGAAGTTGATGCACGGCAGGTGCAGAACGGGTATCAGCCCGCTCTCCTTTATCCTCGACGCGATATCGAGCGCAAAGAAGCTGTTGCCGCTGCCGCCCGCGCCGAACGTCACGCTGATGAAGTCGGGCTTCAAGCCGCTCAGCTCGTCGAGGGTCTGGTATATGACGTCAACGGTGCTCGTTTTCTTCGGCGGGAAGACCTCGAACGAGAAAACCGTCTTTTCCTTGAATAATTCTCTTACCTTCATGTTTTATCCTTTCAGTCTATCGACCAGTCAATCTCCTCCATGCCCTTGCTGCGGAGGAATGCGTTCGCCTGCGAGAAGTGTCTGCACCCGAAGAAGCCGTTATACGCGGACAGCGGGCTCGGGTGGGCGGCGCGGAGTATCAGGTGGTTCGGGTTCGTGATGAACTGCTGCTTTGCCTTGGCGTCGCTGCCCCACAGCATGAACACCATTGGCTTCTCGCGGCGGTTGAGGAGCTCTATCACGTCCGTGGTGAACTGCTCCCAGCCCATGCCGCGATGACTGCGAGGCTGGTTCGCACGCACTGTCAGCACGGAGTTGAGCAGCAGCACGCCGTTCTGCGCCCATTTTGTGAGCTCGCCGTGCTTGCCTGTGTTGTCCACGCCGACGTCCTCGCGTATCTCCTTGAAGATGTTGACCAGCGACGGCGGCGGAGCTACGCCCTTGCGCACGGAGAAGCTCAGCCCGTGAGCCTGTCCCTCGCCGTGGTAGGGGTCCTGCCCGATGATGACGCACTTTACGTCCTTGTATGACGTCATTTTCAGCGCGTTGAATATGTCGTACATTCCCGGGAATATGCGCTGCGTTCTGTACTCGTTCACAAGGAATTTCCGCAGTCTGAGGTAGTATTCCTTCGTGAACTCGTCCTTCAGCAGTTCGTCCCAGTCGTTTCCGAAATCAACCATATTTTCCTCCTGTAGAAAAATATGGGACGGCAGCGCCGCCCCACATTTCAATTGTTATATACCGTATCCTCGTAATACTTGAACTTCACAAGCGTGTTGCGCTTGTATGTAAGCGAGCCCTGCTGATTGAACGGTATCTTGTCATATGCCTCGCGTGAGCACTCAATTTTCAGCTTCTGACCCTTGCGCGTCACGAAAACGAGCTCGTAATACTCGTCGAGCAGCTTCTGCTGACCCGTGCTCTCGATGACTCTGAGTCTGTCATCGGACTTGCGTACAAGCGTCGCCATTTCGACTATCGGCTCGGAGGTCTTTTTCTGGTTTGTCTCCTCAGCGGCAGCAGGTCGACGCGAATAGCGTCCCTCGCGCGTCGGAGCGGGTCCGCCGCCCTGACCGCCGTTCTCCTCGAGGAAGAAGTTCATGAAGCGCATGAACGGGCTCTTTCCGCCGAAAAGGAGAATGACGAGAACGAGGATGACTGCTATCGCTCCGAGCGTGATGAGCAGGTTGCGCATCTGCGGTGTGACAGCGAGGATCGTTCCTATCTTGGTTGTCATATGTTGCTTCCTTTCAGTTCAGGCAGGCGTATCCTGCCATAATATGCTAACTTATATTATATAACATTTATTCGGTTTTTGCAAGATATATTTGCAAATTTCTTGAATTTGCGGTATAATTTTACTAAGAAAGTCAACATTTTACCCCTCGGAGGCAAAAAATATGCAGAAAATTCTCGGACATATGCGCAAGGCGATACAGCAGTACCGCATGATATCGGACGGCGACCGTATTGCTGTCGGCGTGTCGGGCGGCAAGGACAGCGTTGCTCTCCTCGTCGGACTCGTCCGCCTGCGGAGCTTCATCGGCATAGACTATCAGGTCACGGCGCTGACCATTGACCCCGCATTCGGCGGTCAGGCGACCGATTTTTCGCCTGTTAGCGAGCTCTGCCGCTCTCTCGGTGCCGAGCACGTCATTGTCCCGACACAGATAGGCGAGATAGTGTTTGACGTCCGCAGGGAGCCGAATCCGTGCAGTCTGTGCTCGCGTATGCGCCGCGGAGCCCTGACCAACGCGGCGGCGGAGCTCGGGTGCAACAAGATTGCTCTCGGGCACAACTACGACGACACGGTCGAGACCTTCCTCATGAACCTGTTCACGGAGGGGCGTATCGGGTGCTACTCGCCAGTGACCATGCTCGAGGACAGGGATATCGCGGTGATACGCCCCCTCGTGCTGACCGAGGAGCGCGAGATACGGCGCGCAGTCAAGCGGAACGGCTTGCCCGTGGTGAAGTCAGCCTGTCCCGCGGACGGTCACACCAACCGCGAGCGGACGAAGTCCCTGCTCGCACAGCTCGAGCGGGACGACCACGGTCTGAAAGACAGGCTGTTCGGGGCTATGGTGCGCGGTGACGTCGACGGCTGGGGGATAAAATAGGATAGAAACAGTGTGCGGACGAAATCCACACCTGCAAATACGCAAAAAAAGGCTCCCTTTCGGGAGCCTTTGATTATTCCTTAGGAATGACGACTAATTTAAATTAGTCCTCCTTCTTTCTGAGAACGAATGCTGTAGCTACAGCTACTGCAAGACCTGCAACTGCGAGGCCAGCACCTGTGCCGGAAACGCCTGTCTTAGGATTCTTTGTTGTGCCTGTAGCAGCCTTGGAAGTTGTGCCAGTGCCGCTTGTTGTAGAAGCAGATGTTGTAGAGCCAGCTGTTGTAGAAGCAGATGTTGCAGCCTCAGTTGTAGTCTCTGTTGTAGTCTCAGTTGTAGTCTCTGCTGTAGTCTCAGTTGTTGTTGTACCGCCAGCGATAGCGATGTAAGCGTCAGCAGACTTGCTGATGTCAGCAAGAGCAGCACACTTAGCTACATCCTCAGCAGAAGCAGCGAAGTTGTTGTTCTCCTTAGGATTGTAGATACCCTTTGTGAATACGTAAGCCTGCATGAGGTTACCAGCCTTGTCAACCTCTGTGTTAACGAAGAGGTCCTCAGCGTTCTTGGACGACTTGTAAACGATATCGATCGGGAATACGTCGCCAGCCTTAGCATCAGCAGGAACTACGAGGTTGAATGTCCACATAACGCCGTCGTTACCACGGTTGCTGGAACCAGCTGTTGCAGCGAAGAAACCGTTCATGTTAGCGTCTGTATCGTCGATAACAGGCTCACCAGGAGAGATCTTGCCGATAGCAGCACCCTGTGTTACATCAGGATACTCGCCGTCCATGTTGAGCTTAACTCTCTTGTCGAAGAAAACGTGGAAACCTGTGGAAGCGTACTTGTTAGCAGCGCCTGTAACATTGAGAGTACACTCAACTGTCTTGCCAGCGATATCGGTATCGAATACCTTACCGCCCTGAGTGCCGTCTACAGAGATGAAAACTGTAGGCTTGATCTCAGAACCGTTGATGTCAGCCATGTCGAAACCGTTGTACTCGTCTGCGAAAGCAGCCATAGAAGATGCTGAAGCAGCTACTGCTGCGATAGCGAGAGCAGAAGCTACTCTCTTAAATGAATTCTTCTTCATTTTGATTATTCCTTTCAGATAATTATAATTTATATGTCAGCCTGCCGCCGCATGGACGGCAGACTTAACAATGCATGTGGATAAATGTGTTTGCTTAGTCCTTCTTAGCGAAGTTCTCGGTGAGAACGTCGTTCCATGTCTCTCTGTTGGGCTCTGTACCTGTAGAAGCCTTGGAGTACATCTTGAGGATGAAGGAAGCGTCCTTAGCGTCGATCATTCTTGCGGGCTTGAGTGCATACCAGTTGTCAGCAGCGTTCTCGTTGTCAACGTCGCAGAGGAATGCAGCGAACTGGTCGAGCATCTTGTCGTACTCAGCCTTCTCTACTCTCTTGCCGTCAGCGTCGAGCTCAGTGATCTGGTCGCTGTTGGAGAATACTGTCTCCTCAGGATCCTTAAGTGTGGACATCTTGGAGTACCATACGAGTACGAGTGAAGCGTCCTTAGAGTCAGCCATGTAGTTGAGGTCGCCGTCGCCCTTAACGCCTACGTAAGCAACAATGCCGAGGTCCTCGCCGTTGTACTTAACGAGCTTATCGCCAGCGCTGAGAACCTTTCTTGCGCCGTCCATAATGTCCTCTGTAGCGTAGAGGTTGAGCTTGTGAGCGAACTCGTAGTCACCGTCAACGAATACGTTAGCAGGTGTCTGGTCGCCGAAGTTTACCTTGTCAGTGATCTCGATGGGAGCACCAGCTGTGATAATGTCCTCACCGATGATCTCTTCCTTCTCGTTGATGTAAACATAAGCATCGTCCATGCTTACATAGAGAGACTCGATCTGCTCCTTCTTGAACTCCTTGTCGATGTTGAGGTAGAAGCCTGTCTTAGCTGCGATAGTGTAGTTTGTAACAGTCTTGCGCTCAACTCTTGTAGTCTCGGAAGAGCCTGTAGTTGTCTCTGTACCTGTAGAAGTTGTCTCAGTCTCAGTAGATGTAGTCTCAGTCTCTGTAGATGTTGCTGTAGTCTCAGTAGTTGTCTCGGTTGTTGTAGAAGTTGTTGTGGTTGTTGTAACAGCCTCAACTACTCTCTGGATCTTAACGTCAACAGAAGCCTCGCCCTTATCAGCAGCAGAGTAATCAGCTGTGATAGCGATCGTCTTGTAGCTGTCTGTAACCTCGAGGCCGTACTCGCTGAGGATGTACTCAGCAACAGCGTCCTTCTCCTCATCAGCGAACTGAGCGCTGAATGTAGCTACGCCCTTTGCGAGCTGACCTGTTACCTTTGTGAGGCTGTCAGCGAATGCGCCGAGCTGAGCTGTTGTGATATCAACAGTGTAGCCGGAGTTCTTCTCGATCTGGTTTACAGCCTTGTCATAGAGGTCGTTTACAAGCTTCTTGGAAGCAATCTCAGCACCGCTTGTGGGGATCTCTGTCTTAGCCTTCTTCTCAACCTTCTGACCGAATCTGCTGGACTTAGCAGCAGCAAGAGCCTCGCCGAATGTGCCGTACTCCTTGAGCTCTGTTGTCTTGGACTGAGCCTTAGCGGACCATGTCTTAGCTCTGTTGAGCTGCTTTCTGAAGTAGGCGATAGAATCGTCTACCTGAGCCTCAGCCTCAGCGATCTTCTCAGTCTTGCCGTCAAGAGCATCAGCAGCCTTGATAGCGTCGCTGATAGCTGTCTTAGCGTCGCTCTGGAGCTTGTCGAGCTGAGCAAGAGCGTAGTCGATAACAGCTGTGCCCTTGTACTCAACGCCGTCGAGTGACTTGAATGTGATTGTGCCCTCAACCTTTGTATCATCAAGAGATGAGCCCTTGATAACAGCAGTGAATGTACCGCCGATCTGTACATCGGTGAAAGCAGTGTTCTTGTCGATCTTTACGCCGTATGCAGCGTACTTCTTCTCGATATCATCGAAAACTTCGCCAACGGTCTTCTCGCTTCCGGCTGTAAGCTCGGGAACGATATCAGTTACGTCGCAAGTAAGTGTTATGTCACCGTTCTTGTCGATTGTGTAGTTTACATCGCCAACGTGCTTGATAACCTGGTTTGCGATGTCCTGATAGTTGCCTGCGCGCTTTGCAGCCTCCTTAAGAGCGCTTTCAACGCTTACAGAACCTGTTGCACCGCCCTTAGCTGTAAGGAGACCAAGAGCAGTGTCATTCCATGTGGAATCCTTTGTGATAGTGTAGCTGTCACCTGTCAGCTCAAGACCTGCAAGTGCCTCATTGCCAACCATGTAGTAGTCCTTCTCTGTCGCGTCCTTACCGGGAGCAATGTAAAGGAGACCACCTTCACCGTTCAGCTTGATGGACTTTTCAGACTCTGCAACTGTCTCATTCTCAACAGCTGCGATTCCAGCGTTGTTAACGCTTGCTGCATTAGCAACAGTCAGGCACTGAGTGAGAGCGAGCGGAGCAGCAGCGGCTACAGCGATAGCTCTCTTGAATAATGAGTTCTTCATTGTTCTATACCTCTCTAACATATTTTTTGATGAAGAGCAGGTTTTGTCCAAATCTGCATTTCATCCTTAATTTCCAGCGAATACCGGCAATTAGCCTATAGCTTCCCTGAAAATTCATAACTACATTTTATCACACAATACCGAATAAGTCAAGAAAAACAACGTATTTTTCCAAAAAATAATTGACGATTAATCATAACCTTTTTTGTATGTATTTCACAATCAGTAAAACCTATTACATGCTATTTTATCAATAATATGCCTCTCTGTAATATTTAGGATTTTTATTACTGACTTGTCCCGTCAAAAGTAACAACTTTACCGTAAAAAAACGCCTCCTAATCGGACTTTTCGCTGCTCTCATGACAAGTGGCTGTTCCCCCGACACCTATTATTATAGTATCGCTCAGATGAGAAGTCAATATGAAAACATTGGCAGCATTCTTGTGCCTCCTGTCTCCCCCTGTGCACCGCAAAAAAACAAGTCGGACACGAGGTCCGACTTGTTTATTGCTACTATTGATGCTGACTTACTTGATGAGGAAATCAGCTATCTTTTCCTGTCTGCCTGTAATAGAATCATTCCAAGCAGCCTGACGGTCTGTGCCGCCTGCGGACATGATAGAGTAGAACTTCAGGATCGCACTTGCATCCTTAGCATCAATTGTTCTGTCACTCTTCTTTGCCTTCCAGTTGTCTGCATCGTATACGTCCTTATCAACGTCTACGAGGAATGCTCCGAACTGGTCGAGGTCGAGATCGGGATTGTCATTGATGATCTTGTTTGCATCGGGATTGAGTCTTACTGCGTTTACATCTCCGCCTTCTTCCAGAGTAGAAACCTTAGCGTAGTAAGCGAGTGCGTTGGAAGCGTCCTTAGCGTCAGCCATGTTATCGAGGTTGGAGTCGCCCTTCACGCCGATGTAAGCCTTGAATGTAACAGCCTTGCCGTCCTTATCCATGAGCTTCTCGCCGCCGTAGTATACGTCAACGATGTATGTGAAGTTTGTCTGCTCTTCTCTGTAAGCCTCAGCAGGATTGTCCTTGCCGCTTACCTGCTCCTTGAAGGAGATCTGTGAAGCGTCAACAGTTATAGCAGTCTCTGTACCGTCAGCCTTTACCTCTGTGAGCTTCAGACCGTCAACGTGACCGATGTTGAATGTTCTTCCATCGTGGTTGAAGTAGAAGCCGTCAACAGGAGTTACCTCAGCTACGAGCTTAGCACCCTCAGGAAGATTATACTCTGTACCTGTGGTTGTTGTGCCTGTCTCGCTCTCTGTTGTAGAAGCTGTTGTAGAAGCTGTTGTAGTCTCTGTGTCTGTAGCTGTTGTTGACTCAGAACCTGTTGTAGTCTCTTCCTTGATGATGATAGCACCGTCGAGGCAGATGATATGACTTGTCATATCAGCACCGTCAGCAGACGATACATTGAAGAAGTCCTTTGTCCAAGCTACGGGATACTCGCCTGCAGCTGTTCCAGCGGGAACTGTGTAAGTGAGTGTGAATACTGTAGCGCCGTTTGCAGCGGCTGCCTCAGCGCCCTTAGCGTCAGCGAATGCAAATTCCTTTGTGCCGCCGTTAGCAACGAGGTCTGCACCGTATGCCTCAGACTTAGCGGATGCTGAGCTGTAAGCGATGGGCTCCTTAGCTGTTACGCCGAACTGAGCACCGCCTATCGGGAGATTTACTCCGTTGGGATCGAGAACGAGTACGGGAACTGTTACTGTTTCGCCAGCCTTAGCCTCTACTCTCTGGATCTGCCAGATGATAGCGCCGTCGGGAGCTGTAACTACTGTAGTAGTTGTAGACTCAGCAGCAGATGTTGTAGCTGTCTCGGTCGTAGATGTTGTGGATACAGGTACCTTTACCTTGATAGCGCCGGGGATAACAACGATGTGCTTTGTGATGTCGAGTCCGTTCGTATCGGAAGCGTTGAGCTGATCGAGAGTTACGGGATACTCGTCACCGTCCTTAGCGTCAGCAGGTACAGTGTACTTGAGTGTGATTACCTTGGCACCGTTATCAGCAGCTACGCCCTGTCCCTTGGGATGAGCGAATGCAAACTCATTAGCGTTGCCGTCCTTGCCCTGTGTGATGTCAGCCTTGTATGCATCGGAGCCTGTGCCGCCTGTGAGGGTGACACCGTCAGCCTTAGCTACGAACTGAGCACCGCCGATCTCAAGCTTTGTGCTGTTGGGATCGAGAACTACTACATCGAGAGTTGCTTCCGCACCGGGAGCAGCCTCTACTGTGGGTACCTGCCATGCGATAGCGCCCTCAGCAACTGTAAGAGTTGTAGTTGACTCGGGAGCTGTGGTGGACTCTGTAGCAGTTGTTGTTTCGCCTGTAGTTGTTGTGGTCTCCTCAGGGATTATGATGGCTCCGTCGATAGTAAGGATATAGCTTGAGATATCCTCGCCCTTGGAGTTAGCAGCACTGAAGAAGTCCTTTGTCCAGGTTACAGGATACTCGCCTGCAGCAGTTCCCTCGGGAACCTTGAAGGTGAGTGTGAAGACCTCTGCCTTGTCAGCAGCAGCCTTCTCGCCGCCCTTAGCGTCAGCGAATGCGAACTCGGATGTCTTAGAATTTGCTATAACGTCTGAGCCGTATGCAGCGGACTGAGCGGAGATAGAATCATAAGCGATAGGAGTTGCAGCTGTTATGCCGAACTGAGCACCGCCTACGGGGAGAGCAACGCCGTTGGAATCGAGAACGACTACAGGAAGTGTAACTGTCTCGCCAGCCTTAGCCTCTACTCTCGGGATCTGCCAGATGATCGCACCGTCGGGAGCTGTAACAGCAGTTGTTGTTTCAGTCTCGCCTGCGGTCGTGGAAGCAGTTGTTGTTGTTTCGTCGCCTGTTGTTGTAGTCGAGCTTATTTCACCTGTTGTGGTAGATGTGAGCTCATCGATGATGATAACGCCGTCAACGAGTTCTACGTCAGCAGTGATGTCATTGCCGTTAGTATCGCTGATGAACGCCTTGGACCATGTTACAGGATACTCGCCTGTTGCAGCGTCCGCGGGAACAGTGTATGTGAGCTGGAGAACAACAGAACCGTTGTCAGCCTTTACGCCTACGCCCTTGCTCTCTGCAAATGCGAATTCCTTTGTATCCTTGTTGTAAGTGAGCTCAGACTTGTAGCCTTCAGAACCCTTTGCCGAAGCAAATGCGATAGGAGCCTTAGCGTCAATATTGAACTGAGCGCCGCCTACTGCGAGGTTCTCATCACCTGCGGATACGAGAACGTCCATGATGACTGTCTCACCGGGAACAGCGTGCTTCTCGGGGATAGTCCATGCAACCTTGCCGTTTACGATCTCGTCAACGATGATAGCACCGTCTACGAGAGTTACGTTAGCTGTGATATCATTTCCGTTTGTATCGGATACGTAGATGTCTCCGGTCCATGATACAGGATATGTACCAGCCTTTGTGTCTGCGGGAACGTTGAATGTAAGGGTCATTACCTTAGCGCCGTCAGCGGCAGCTACGCCTGCGCCCTTGCCTTCGCCGAATGCAAACTCATTCTTGTTGTTTACGATGTCCGACTTGTATGCGTCAGAGCCCTTTACAGAGCTGAGCTCGACGGGAGCCTTAGCGTCAATGTTGAACTGAGCGCCTGCAACCTCGATAGCCTCTGCATTGGGATCAACTACTACAACGTCGAGTGTAGCTGTCTTGCCGGGCTGAACGTGAACAGTCGGGATCTCCCAAGAGATGTTTCCATCAACGGGACCGTCAATAACGATAGCACCGTCTGTGAGCTTAACCTTGGAAGTGATGTCGTTGCCGTTGGTATCGCTTACGAACGCATCAGACCACTTAACAGCGTAAGTGCCCTTAGCGTCAGCGGGAACCTTGTAGGAAACTGAGAGAACAACAGCGCCGTTGGAAGCAACAGTGCCCTTGTTGGACTGCTCAGCGAAAGCAAACTCATTTGTATCAGCGTTTGCCTGGATATCTGCCTTATAAGCCGCAGATGTAGCATCTGCCTCAGCGAAAGCTACGGGAGAAGCGGGAGTCAGCTTGAACTGAGCACCGCCTACAGCAAGGTCAGAATCGCCGTTAACAACGATATCCATCTTGACTGTCGAGCCAGCCTTAGCCTTAACTGTGGGTATCTTCCACTCTACACTGCCGTCAGCTGCAGCAGCTGTTGTAACAGTAGCGGTTGTGGTCGAGCCCTCAGCAGCAGTTGCTGTGGTGGTAGTAGTTGTTGTTGTTGTTTCCTCGTCGGTAGCCGTTGTGGATTCCTCGGAGCCTGTAACAACAATCTTACCTGTCTTGATGTTTGCATCGAACTCGATAGCGTCGATGCCGCTCTCTACGACATGGAACCTGTCGGGAGCCCACTCATATGTGCCTGCCTTAGCGTCAGCAGGTATAGAGATCGTGAATCTTGCGAGCGGCTCATCGGTATTGATCTCCTGCGGGTCGCCCTCATCAAGAGTATTGCAGTACCATGTGCCCTCGATCTCCTCATAGCTGGGCTTTGTAGCAACAGCGTTGCAGCGCTTGCTCTTCATTGTAGCAGTAGCACCGCTTATGGGGAGGTTCTTGTTGTCTACTCTTGCTACGAACTGAGCAGCCTTACGGTTGCTGCCGTTCTGAGCAAAGAGACCGATTGTTACATCCTCGCCGGGAGCGACTGTAACGTCCTCGGGAGTTATAACGAACTTCTCATCAACGCTTGCAGGCTTTGTGCCTGTAGGTGTGGATGTTGTAGAAGCAGAAGGTGTAGTTGTGCCTTCACCGCCGCCGAGTACAGTAATAGTACCGGGCTTGATGTTAGCATCAAACTCGATAGAATCTACGCCGCTTTCAACAACGTGGAATCTGTCAACATACCAAGTATAAGTTCCGGGAGCTGTTCCTGCGGGAACGCTGATCTTGAACTTGGCAAGAGCCTGAGTTGTGTCGATCTCCTGTGGCTCGCCTGCGTCGAGGGTGTTGCAGTACCAAGTACCGTTGAGCTCCTCGTAGCTGGGCTTGCTTGCTACAGCGTTGCAGCGCTTGCTGGACATTGTAGCAGTTGCGCCGGGGATCGGGAGGTTATCGTCGTCAACACGTACAACGAACTGACCAGCCTTGCGGTTGCTCTTGTTCTCGCACATGAGCTCGACTGTTACATCTTCACCTGCATTTACCTCAACGTCCTTGGGAGTGATGATAAAGTCGGTGTCGATATTAAGGTCCGGATTGGGAGCCTTAGTTGTAGCTACAACGCTGACATTGCTCTGTGCAGCAGTTGTAGGATTGGAAGAAGGCTCAGCTGTAGTAGAGGGAGCTGTTGTCTCGCCAGCACCGAGGATATGAATGGTACCGGGCTTTACAGTAGCGTCGAACTCTACGCCTTTGAGACCGTCTTCAACGACATGGAAATAAGTCAGGTCGTATGTATAATCTCCTGCCTTCGCAGTTGAAGGAACTGTGAGAGTGAATGTGATAACAGCCTTATCGGAAGCAACCTCCATGGGCTCGCCCGAATCAAGTGTATCACAGTAGTATCTTCCGTTAAGGTTGGTAAAGCTATAAGAACCGCCTACAGCCTTGCAGCGGAGGTCAGAACCTGTAGCCTCAGCTGTTATGCCCTGTGGGAGATCCGAATCAGCAAGCTCAACGACAAATGTTCCGACCTTGTGCGAGCCGGCATCAGCAAATATCTTGACCTTGACAGTTTCACCGGGATTAACAGAAACCTCATCAGGAGTTACAACGAAGTCAGCCTGAGCAGTTTTATTGACAGCAACGTCCGCAACTTCTCCTATACTAACGTTAGGCTGCACAGCAGATACTCTGCCGGCAGCACTAACATTAAAGGAAGAAGCAAATGCACTTGTCATGAGCGAAGCGCTCATTGCGAAGGACGTAACTGCCGCAAGCAGTTTCTTCATTTGTGCATTTCCTTTCCGAGCATTTGCTCTATTTTATTGTATACTCAGTGTACTGATCACTTAAGGTCAGCAGCTGTGCAACCCTTAGAAATGTCTACAAGGTGAACAATGCTCTTGATGATAGCCTCAGAGTCGTTCTTATCAAGGCCTTCGCCGCCCTTAGCGTCGCAGCAGTCAGCGTTGATCTTGCCCTGTGCCTTCATGTCGTAGGACTTAGCATCGTTGAGGTACTTGTTGAGAACAACAACGTCAGCGATGTTTACCTTACCGTCGCAGTTTGTATCGCCGTAGAGTGTATCGCCGGTCTGAGCTGTTGTAGAGCTGTCAGCAGCTGTTGTTGTTGTATCAGCAACAGTTGTTGTTGTATCAGCAATTGTTGTATCCTGAGCTGTTGTAGTTGTCTCAGTCTCGGGAACAGTTGTGCTGCCGCCGCCGGTTGTTACAGTGATCTTACCTGTCTTAAGAACTGCGTCGAACTCGATAGCGTCAACGCCGCTCTCAACAACGTGGAATCTGTCGAGCTTCCACTCGTAGTCGCCAGCCTTAGCATCAGCAGGAATCGTGATGGAGTAACGGCAAACGGGCTCGTCTGTGTTGATCTCCTGGGGCTCACCGGAATCGAGAGTATTGCAGTACCATGTACCGTTGATCTCCTCGTAGCTGGGCTTTGTAGCAACAGCGTTGCACTTTGTGCTCTTCATTGTAGCTGTAGCGCCCTTGATGGGGAGGTTCTCGTTCTTTACCTCAGCAACGAACTGACCAGCCTTGCGGTTGTTGCCGTTCGTAGCGTATACCTTAACGTTTACTGTCTCGCCTGCTGCAACTGTAACGTCCTCAGGAGTTACGACGAACTTCTCGTCAATCTCGCTGTCGGAAGGAGTTGTAGAACCGCTTGTAGCAGTTGTTGTAGGCTGAGTTGTTGTTGTGGTCTCGCCGGCTGTTGTGCTTGCTGTTGTGCCGGAGGACTCGCCCTCGATCTTGATCTCAAGGTTCTTGAGAGAGAGCTTACCATTCTTGGTTGTCATCTTACCAGCGGGAGACTCAACCATGCAGGAGTAGTTATCCGGATAGTCGGGCTCGGGAACATAGTCACAGAAATCGATTGTGTATGTACCAGCGGGTGTGCCCTTAGCGAAGACAACGTCAACAACGAATACCGGATAGTCATCAGACTTGGAGCCTGACCACTTGTAGCCCTTGCCGTTGCTGGGAGCAGTCATAGCGAAGGAACCGTAAGCATTGTCTGTACCTGCGGACTTGGAGCTCTTCTCAGCGAAGCACTGACCCTTAACGGAAGCGGTGAAGTAATCGCCGTCCTCCTCGTCGTTCTCGATAACGCCGGCAAAGCCAACGAGTGACTTTGTCTTGCCGCTGCTGCTAGCGAGCTTGAACTCCTGCTCGGTCTTGAAGTAGTCGCTACCAGCCTCATGCTTCTTGAAGGAAACATAAGTATTGGAAGCATCGCCGTCCTTGGAGTTAACTGTGAACTGAGCTGTGAGAGAATCACAGTCAGCTGTATCTTCCTTGAGGAAAACGCCTACAGGAACGACAACGTCGCCTGCTGTGATAGCGTCCTTGGAAACTGTGGAGCTTACCTCTTTACCATTTACGTCGAGGAATGTGCGGAGCTCGAAGCTCTTAGAGGAGTCAGCAGCACCTGTAACAAAAGGAACAGCTGAGCTTACCATCGATGCAGCCATAGCAAGTGAAGCAGCTGCAGAAATAAGTTTCTTCATTTGTAATAATTCCTTTCTTTAGGTTTTTACGCCTATTAATAACTTATGATTTTGGGTTTGTATTCCTTTGTAAGGGGGACAAATCAGATAATCTTCAGACTTTGGCTTTCGCTCAGAGGTTTACAGACTGGAAATAGCGCCTGCGTCGAGCTTCTGGATCAGGAGTGCGTCAGCACCTGTGATGCCTGCCTCGCCGTCAACGTCGCCGTTGACCTTACCCTGAGGCTTGAGCTCAAACTTGTCTCTGTTTGCGATAGACTGGAGAATAGCAACTGCATCAGCTACTGAAACCTTACCGTCAACGTTAGCATCACCCTTGAGGGTTACCTTGAGCTCACTCGTTGTGTCGCCCTGAGTTGCTGTTGTTGTAGCGGTAGTTGTTGCTTCAGTTGTGGTAACTGTGGTAGTAGTTTCAGTCTTCTTGCCGATAGTAACACTTCCTGCGTTAGCCTTGACAGCAAAGTTTACCTTAACGCCATCTTTAAGGTAACCGCAGTCAAACTCGTCGTTCTTCACGCCGGAACCCGAGAATGTCTCACGGTCTGTAGGAACGATGCTGATATCTGCAACTGTTCCGTCAGCAACACCGCTTGCAACGGTACCGCTTATGGTACAGAATGTACCCTCACCTTTCAGCCACTTGGACGAATCATCAACTGATGTCGACCACGCTACGCTGATAAGCCCCTCTTGTGAATAGTTGCCGAAATTGGGAAGCATGGATGATGATGAATCACCGCTTACGCTCCCTGCCAGCGTGCCTGCCTTAATGTCAGTGATTGTGAGAACCTTCGGATCGTACTTGATAGCAAAGTTGCAGCACTGGAGTCCAGTACTCGGGATGTCGGACAGTGAAACGTCCACTTTAAATGCCCCTCCTGCCTCTGCCTCTGTCTTGCTGGCGGAAATCTGCACTGTTTCGTCAGCCGCAACAGCGGGAGCGATTGAGCATACTGAAAGTGAAAGCATCGCTGCAGCCATAGCTCCGATGACTATCTTTTTTGTCTTCATGATTTTTTCCTCCTTCTTCATTAATGTTATATAACAAAGGAACAGGTGCCCCTTTTATTATATCGTGTCTTATTCGGCAGCAATCGGGGGCTGCCTTGCCGTGGCATAGTGAAACCGCAGCATGAACAAACACAGTCGAACGCGGGCGGAAAAGCTGTACGTACAATCCACGGTCGCTGTCCGCGCCGCGTCCGTTTAACTTTCTCCGCACACATCACAGTGATTCATCGTAAGACGTATCACACTGCCGTGATGAGATGTTAATCCCAGAATCCATATTTATTCATGATTTCATTATATATCAGGTCAAACGAAATGTAAATAGGTTTATTTCGTTTTTGGTATTTTATCTAAACATTCAACCTGATTTTTGCACGGTTTGCACAATCGAAAATTTGTACCAAATCCCCTCGGAATTTGGCTTTGTGAACAGAATGTGAACAAATTTATTATTTGTCCAGCTTCTGAAATTCAGCAGGCATACTCTCGTTAATTATATCATTAAGAATGTCCCAGCTGAAGCTCGTTGAGCTGCCCTGAGGTATCGCATAAGGCACTCCGTGTCTCGCCGCGAGCTCGGGCGTGTACTTGCTGTAGGGATAGACCCTGAGATTTGCGAAATCGGGCGATTCGTAGTGGATGATATTGGGGATAGCGCCCACATTTTCGAGCGTTATCTCGCCTGTTTCCGCGTCCATTACGATGTCGAAATCGGGCATCTCGCCGACGAGGTTGAAGTTATCGGTCTGGCAGCAGATAAAGTTGCCCATAGAGTAGAACACAAAGCCCTTTGTACCGTCGTCGCGGGTTATCCACTCCATAGTCTCCGCCGTGTGGGTATGGCAGCCGAGTATCACGTCTGCGCCCCAGTTGACCATTTTGTTCGCGAGCTCAATCCTGTCCTCGGAGACGAGGTGAGTATCCTCAACTCCCCAGTGAGCCGCAACGATGACGACGTCCGCCTTTTCCTTGGCTTCCTTTATCTGACGCTCGATGACGTCCTCCTCGTAGTTCATGACTACCCTGAGCGGGCAGCCTGCGGGGAAATCGAAGCCGTTGATATGCTCTGCATAGGCAAGGAAGGCTATCTTCACGCCGTTTACCTCGCGCACGCGGATATTGTTCGCGTCCTCCTCGTTGAGGTATGCCCCGAGCACCGTGAGGTCGTTCTCCTCTGCCTTCTGATTCCAGAACTTTATGGATTCCTCGAGGGCATCCGGGCCGAAATCGAGCAGGTGGTTGTTAGCCATCGTGAAAACATCGAAACCAAGGTCAATGACCGCATCTGCCACCTCGGGAGGCGAATTGAACAGGAGAGCGCCGCCGTTCGCGCCGCGTATCTCATTGCTCTGACTTATTATCGTCTCCTGATTGAGGATAGCCAGGTCGGCGTCCTCAACGATGTACTTGACATTCTCGTAGAGAGGCTTGAAATCGAAGTTCTCACCCGGTCCTGCGAGCTTTTCCGCATTCCTGTATACCGAGTAGTGGATAAGGTTATCGCCCGCTGCCACCACATGAACGCGCTTGTCCTCGGGGACAGGCTCGGTCGTCGGCTCCTCAGTCGGAGCCTCGGTCGTCTGTGGAACAGTGCTCTTTTCGGAGCTATTACTGCTCTCTCCCGAGCCGCCCACTACCTTAGTGGCACAGCCCACGCCCGATACAAGAATGACTGCCAGCACTGCGAGTGCAGCTGCGGCACGACCCTTTCTCAACTTCATCTTAATCGTCCCTTTCAGCGCGGAAGGGATACTTCCGCGACTATATTATATCACATTGTTTTTGCAATTGCAATTACTAATTGTATGATTAGGCTACATAATTACAGCCAGTTTTATTTGCTAATTGATTGCATCAATGCGACTTTTTGCCTATTTACAGCCATTTTACGAACTGACATATCACGCTTCAAGCGCCATTCGTCAGTTTTTACGAATTTTCTTCAATATTTTTGTGTATTCTGCTGCTTTGCAGCTCAATGAACTCATTCGCGAGGCTTTCCGCCTCCGCATACGAGCTCAGCTGATAGCATCTTCCGCGGAATTTCGCCGAGCCGTAGTAGCCGTTCATGTACCACGCCGCGTGCTTCCGAGCCTCATGCATAGCCATTTCCTCGCACTTCGGGCTCAGCTCCAGCATGAGCCGTATGTGCTCGAGCATTATCCGCATCCGCTCCTCGACCGTCGGCGGGGTGTAGTCTCTGCCCTCAAGAGCAGCCTCTATCTCCTCGAAGACGAACGGAGCACCGTAGCTGCCGCGCCCTATCATCACGAGGTCGCAGCCCGTCTCCCTGTACATATTTATACAGGACACCGCGTCCGTGACGTCGCCGTTGCCGATGACGGGAATGCTCACAGCCTGCTTGACGTCTCGTATCACGCCGATGTCAGCCTGCCCGCTGTAGAACTGGTCGCGCGTGCGTCCGTGGACTGCTATCGCCGCCGCTCCCGCAGCCTCGAGAGCCCTCGCCATTTCGGGCGCGTTGACCGTCTCCGCAGACCAGCCGCTTCGTATCTTGACCGTCACGGGGACGTCTCCCGCCGCCTTGACAGCAGCCGCGGTGATGTCCGCCGCGAGCCCGATGTCCTTCATCAGTGCCGAGCCTGCACCCGTGCCGATGACCTTCGGGACGGGGCAGCCCATATTTATGTCGATGATGTCGGGCTTGTAGCCGAGCACTATCTTCACAGCCTCCGCCATGAAGTCGGGCTCGCTGCCGAAGAGCTGCACTGCCATGGGACGCTCGCCGTCAGTGACGGTGCAGAGCTCCGCGGTCTTGCGGTCGCTGTAGCAAATCCCCTTCGCGGAGACCATTTCGCTGACCGTATATGCCGCTCCGAAGCGCTTGCACATGAGGCGGTACGCCCTGTCCGCGACTCCCGCCATGGGAGCGAGCGCGGCAGTCCGCTTTATCACGACTCCGCCTATTTTAATGGTATCAGCCATTGGCTTCCTCCGCAGGCTCGTCCTTCTTCTTGCGGAAAACGAACACCTTGCTGATGACGTAGTTGAGTATCAGCACTACGACGTTCGCGAGCACCTTGACTACCCAGTAGTTGATGCCCAGCCACGCAAAGCCGACGCGCATTACCACCCATTCCACTCCGAGCGTGAACACACGTCCGCCGTAGAACTTTGCTCCCTCGACGATGAGGTTCTTCACGCCCTTGGTTGTGGAGTCGAACACCCACACCCTGTTGGTGAGATATGCAAACGTGACCGCGCATACCCATGAGAACACGGTACTGATATCGCTTATCGCGTCCGTACCGAAGCCGCCCCACTTCTCGAGCACCCACTTCGCAAAGCCCGCCGCAACGAAGCTCACGACAGTGGTCAAGCCGCCGAAGAAGATGTACAGCCACTTGTCCTCGTACTTGAAGTACAGGTCACGTATCGGCTTCGGGAACACCGATACTATCTTTCTGATAAGATTTTTCATTTTATGCTTCCTTTCAAATGCGATACTCTATAATAATAGCAGGATTTGCCGCATTTTTCAAGTGATTTTCAAAAAGTTCACAAAAAATGGCAAAAAAAGAGCAGCTGCCGCAGGTATTCCCACGGCAGCCGCTCTTATCTGAAAAGGTGTGTTTATAAAACGCTCGGAGGTATATGAGCGCTGAATCGGTTGGTAGCTGTATGTCAATCTCTCTGTTCTGTGACTTCATTATAGCCCATTCCCGAGGCAAATGCAATAACAGGCAGGTCAAGGTTTGTATACAGTTCGGTATACGTCAGTTACAGAATTGCTACAACGGTGACAGACGGGGAAATATCGCCTTGTAGGGGCGCATTACAGCAAAGCTGCATATAGCATCACAATCCAAATCTAAGATTTGGTGTGCTGCTTATCCGTGCGCCCGCAGAATAACGTGCGGTATACACGGGCGAGCGGAACTCGCCCCTACAAATAGCTAAATCAATTAAATTTCCCGCTGCCTAAATTTTCTTTGTTGCCTTTTGAGGATTTCTGCATAAAATAGAAGTAAACGACAGTGCGGCAGCGGTCGCTGCGGAGTGGCTGACGTCAGTAATGCATCGGTGCTGCCCGTGAAGAGCTGCGCAGAGGCGGTGAGCTGGCGGACTGCCGTTTTCATATAAATAGCGGAGGGGATACAATGGGCTGATCCCCCTTAGCGGAAAAGCGGGCTACCGTGCCATAAACCTACGGCACATATTTGGTAGCCTGCGAAACCGCCAGAGGGGGCTCCCCTCAGTATCCCCTCTTGTGCTTTGCTATTTCCCTGTATTTCTCCCGCGTGGCAAGTCCGCCGCGGATATGCCGCTCCTGCTTGTTCACCTCGAGCACGTCCTTGACCCGCGCGTAGAGCTCGGGGTCCTCCTTTTTCAGCCGCTCGCTGACGTCCTTGTGTACCGTGCTCTTTGATATGCCGAACTGCCTCGCAGCGGCACGGACGGTCGACCTGTTCTCGAGTATGTACCGTCCAAGCGTGACTGCCCGCTGAGCGGGTGGTATCTTCAAGCGCATCACTCCTTCGTCTATTCTGCGGACAATAATATATATGCAGGATAGGCAAAGGAAATGAGTGCGGAACTTAATTCTGGTGGCGGACTACCCCGTACTCGTCGTCGAGGCGGTAGTAAGGACAGGCATAGTTCGTGCCCTGAATGAAGCGCGCCATTTCGTCCTCGTCGAGGTCGACCATGCAGACGTAGCAGTCGCAGTCCTCGTCGTAGACGTAGTTTGTACAGGTCTCGCAGTTTGTTGCTGTTTTCATATGTAACCTCCATTTTCGCTCGCATTAATACATCATACTATGTAGGGGCGCATTACAGCAAAGCTGCATATAGCATCACAATCCAAATCGAAGATTTGGTGTGCTGCTTATCCGTGCGCCCGCAAGCCGTTATCATTTTCTCGGGCGAGCGGAACTCGCCCCTACAAAAAAATCTGTAGGAGCGCATTACAGCAAAGCTGCATATAGCATCACAATCCAAATCGAAGATTTGGTGTGCTGCTTATCCGTGCGCCCGCCGCATTTTTATTCATTGTATGCTTTTCTTCCCGACGTACCCGTCCCGCGACAGCTCGGGCACCTCCGCCGCTCCGTCTCTGCCGAGCAGTCCGCCTAGCACGGTCACGATATCGCAGCGCCCGAGCAGCTCCTGCTCCTGCGCGACCCTGACAGCTCCCTCGAGCTCCTCCGCCGTCCTCGTGGAGAGGAGCTCCGCGCCGCTGCCCCGCGGACAGGCTACGATGCACGACGGCGACACCTTCCACTCGTTGAGCATGAAGCCGAGCGTGTCGGCGCTGTCGCAGCCGTCGAGGATAACGAGCTCGGTATAGCCCGTGAATATCTTCTTCCCGCCGCTGAGCTCCGCCGCAGAGCGCGCCTCCTCGGGCGAATCGGCGCTGACCGTGACAGGCTCGTCCTCCTCCGAGAAAAACGACATCGTCACGGAATCAGCCCCTATGACTGCCGCGCGCAGGTAGCTCTTGTCGCTGACATTGCCGTCGGACGCGCAGCCCGTGAGCAGTCCCGCCGCCATGAGTGCAGGAACGAATCTAAGCCTTTTCACGTCTGCGGACACCTCCTTTCAGCATTGCCTCCGCGGGCACTATGAGCAGTGCCGCGAGCACCGCCGCCGCACTCAGCTCCGTCCACTCCGAGGGGGCGGGCATCACAGCTCCGAGAGCCGCCATTATCACAAGTGCGAGCGTGCATCGGAAGCGCTTCAGCCGCGGTATTGTCAGCGCAGCGAGGTACTCCGCAGCCGAAGCCTGCACTGCGACAGTGTAGACCGCGAACACCGAGAATACCACCAAGAACAGCGAATCTGTGCGCTGTACGGGGAAGGGCTGCGAGAGCTGCGCCGCCGATACGACGGGGAATTCGAGCACGTCCATTATGCCGCCCGTCACGACTGCCGCCGTGAACAGTATCACAAACGAGAGCACTGCCTTGCACGTGAAATAAAGGGCGGCAGTATCAGTCCTGTCGTCGGCGGTGAAGCCGAGCAGCACGGTAAAGCTCCCGAGTCCGCCGCTTGCCGCAAAGCCGCGCATAAGCTCGCGCCACAGGCTGCTGCCAGCGGGGCGGAGGACGTTGTCCGCATCGGACTGTATCGCCGCGCTGACTACCACTGTCGCCACGCAGAGAGCTCCGAGCCCCGCCGCTATGACTGCCGACCGCGCGAGCGCCTTTATCCCCGAGGAGGAGACGTACACGCAGACGAGCGCAACGAGTCCTGCGACCGCGAGCCGCCCGAAAAGTCCCGAGCGCTCGTACGGGATATATATGACGGAGCTCGCCTCGCGCAGCATGGCAAACAACGCTCCGCCCCATGCGAGCACGCAGACAAGGAGCAGCACGCGCACCGCTCTGCCGCAGTCTGCGGGAGTTTTCCCGCGGTCGCACAGTCTCGCGAGCGGGAGCGCGAGAAATAGCTGTATCAGACTGCCCGCAGCAAAGCCTATCGCCGTCATCAGGCATATCCTGCCGTGCAGACAGCACAGCGCAAAGACGTCCCCGATGAGCATGAGCGCCGCGAGCTGAGACTTACTTATCCTGTTCATGGTAAGCCTCCACAGTAAAGCCGCGCCGCAGCATTCTCCTCATTCCGAGCCGCACCGCCGTGTCGCCCGTCCCAGCCGCCGAAAACGGCGACAGCGGAGCTGTGAACGGGAAGCCGTAGTCCTCGGTCGCGCAGATGTTGGTCAGCACCGCGCACGCCAGCAGGCTTATCCCGAAAACTCCCATGATACCGCCCGCGATGAGGAATCCGAGGCGGAGCACCGTCACCTGCGGGGCGAGGTCGGGGACGACCAGTCCGCCGAGCACTGCAAGCGCCGTCATCGTCAGCAGCGGAGTGCTCACCAGTCCCGACTTCACAGCCGCGTCGCCGATGATGAGTCCGCTGATTATGCTGACCGCTCCGCCGACGGGCTTCGGCAGGCGTATGCCCGCCTCGCGTATCATCTCGTACATCAGCAGCACTATCAGCGCCTCCGCCAGTATCGGCAGCGGAGCGTTCTTCTCCGCGTCCGCAAGGAGCATGAGCAGCGTGCTGTTGAGGAGCTCGGGGTGGTGCATGACGATAGCCGTGTACACCGCGGGCAGCAGCACCGCGATGATGAACGCCCCGTACCTCAGCCAGCGCCCGAATACCGCGTAGTACGGCTTGTAGGCATAGTCGTCGAGGGTGTGGAAGCTCTCGCACAGCAGCCGCGGCACCGTTATCGCATAGGGGACGCCGTCGATGAGGACGGCTGCCCTGCCTTCTATCAGCTTCGAGCAAAGCACATCGGGGCGCTCGGTCACGCTCGCCGAGCTGAACAGCTCAAAGCTGCGCTTCTCCAAAAACGGGCGGATATAGCCCGTCGAGAGCACCGATTCGAGCCGTATGTCCTCGAGTGAGCGGCGTATGCGGTCGAGCAGGCGCTTGGGCACGCGGTCGCGCATATAGCACAGGCAGATGTCCGTGCGCGAGCGCTCGCCCTTGACCGACAGCTCCATGACGAGCTCGGGCGATTTGAGTCTGCGCCGTATCATCGACATATTCGTGCGGACTGTCTCCGTGAAGCCCTCGTGGCTGCCCATGATGTTGCCCTCGCCCGAGGGCTCCTGTATCCCGCGGGAGGCGTAGCCCTGCACTCCGAATGCGAGCGCGCGGTCGGCTCCCTCGGCGATGAGCACCGCAAAGCCCGAGTTGAGCAGACGGAAGAGCGTGTCGTAGTCGCGCGCCTCGGGGCGGTCGGTCGAGAGCAGGAGCTCCGTCTGTATATAGCTGAAAAGGGCGGCGGCGCTGCCCTGCGGAGCTATGCCCGTTATCGGGGAGAGTATCATCTCGGCGGCTGTCTGCGAGGACATCATACCCTCGCAGCATATCAGCGCGCAGTCTATCCCGCCCGTCTTGAACTCGTTGATGAGGACGTCCGACGAGCCGCCCGAGAGCTCCTTTATCATGGCGATGTTGTCGCGTAGTCCCGAGCATATCGGGAGCTTTTCGCGTTCATTCCGTGTCATTTTCTCACCTCGGAGGTATTATGCCACGGAACGGCGGAAATATCCGTAATGTATGCCGCGCGGAGACATCTTCCGCCTTGAACAAACTTCCGTGCGAAACCAAAAGTTTCGCTCAAGCCTTTTCAAACAAGGGCTCTGCCCTTGACCCGCCAGAGACTCTGTCTCTGGACTCTGCTGGGGCGCCGCCCCAGACCCTGCAGGGGTACGCAGTACCCCTGACCCCATATTTCGCGCCATAATTTCATCAAAACGGTAGCAATCTCCGCGCGGCATACTATGCCGTTTTTATTTCAAAGCCAGCCGTCGAAGGACGGCGAAGAAGTGACGTAAGGTGGCAGACGCACCATGCGCGCCCCTGCATAATCAATCGAAAAGGGCGGATAATATCCGCCCCTACAGCTATTTCTTCTTCCACTTTATCAGTATCACCGCCGCGACCGCCGTCAGGAATACTGCCAGCGATATCGGGAACCACGTGAACGGCAGCGGCAAGTCCACCGTGTTGATACCGTACAGCGCAAAGATGATGTTCGGTATCTCCATGAGGATAGTGACGATAGTCAGGCGCCACATCACGATGTTCAGATTGTTCGATATTACCGACGAGAAGCCGTCCATCATACTCGACAAAATGCCCGTGTAGATACTGGACATCTCGATAGCCTGCTTCATCTCGATGAGCACGTCCTCGAGGAGGTCCTGGTCCTCGTCGTAGAGCTTGATGACGCGTCCGCGGAAAATCTTCTCTATCGTAGCCTCGTTCGCCTTCAATGAAGTCGAAAAATATACGAGGGACTTCTCCAGCGCGAGAAGCTGCATGAGAAGCTCGTTCTTCATCGCGTCGTGGAGCTGCTGCTCGGCGGCGGATGAGAGCTTATCTATCTGCTTCAGGTAGTACAGGAACAGCGCTGCTATCCTCAGCAGGAGCTGCAATACAAAGCGCGTCTTGAACGTCGGGCGGAGGTTTCGTATCGTACCGCGCACCGCCTCGTCGATTATCTGCGTGGCGTGCAGCGATATCGTGAACACGTTCTCCTCGGTTATGATTATGCCTATAGGCATTGTGTAGAACACCTTTGTCTCGTCGTCCTCAGTGGAGGCGACGGGGGTGTCTATGATGATGAGGGTCTGGTCGTCCTCGCGCTCGATACGCGACGACTCCTCCTCATCGAGCGACGACTTCACGAAGCCGCTGTCCAGCCCGAAATCGTCGATGAGAGTTTTTATCTCCTGCGGCGTCGGGTCTATCACCGATACCCAGCAGCCGCTCTCGAGCGCGTCGATAGGGTCAAGCCTGCCGTTATCGGAGGTGTAGTAGTTTATCATCGGACATATCTCCTTTCGCAGTATTTACTGCGAAGAAGCATTGCCGCCGTGCTGCCCCGCGCGGGAGATCAGGCGCAAGGACGCAAAAACAGAGGCACGGATATGGCTCTTCGCAGCATGGAATTATTCATACAATTCCCATAAGGGTCGGAACTCATAAATGCACCTCCATAAATCAAAGTATATTTATTATACCACACTTGCCTAAAGAATGCAACAGGCGGACGATATTTTTTTCAACATCAAATGTAGGGGCGCATTACAGCAAAGCTGCATATAGCATCAAAATCCAAATCGAAGATTTGATGTGCTGCTTATCCGTGCGCCCAATAATTACCAACAAATTCGCGGGACGTCGAAGACGCCGTCCCCTACGATATGTTTCGGTCACATTTTGCTGTGTAGGGGCGCCCTTTGGGCGTCCGCGCAAAATAATACCCGTGCATAATAACACGGACTGCCAAAGGCAGCCCCTACAAACGTATCCGCAGCCGATTGCGGGGCGCTTGCATTTTTCTCCCAAATCGCTTATACTATATATAATAAAGCGAATGGAGGCTTCAATATGATACGTGAGATTACAGCAGACGACTTCGACGGGCTGATGACCCTCTACGACCAGCTCCACGGCAACCCCTTCCCCGAAAAGGACGAGCGCGTCATGGGCGTGTGGAACAGCATTCTCTCCGACCCGAACCACCACATCATCGTCGCGGAGGAGGACGGCAGAATAGTCTCGACCTGCGTGTGCGTGATAGTCCCCAACCTCACGCATGAACAGCGTCCGCACGCTGTCGTCGAGAACGTCGTCACCGACAGCGCCTGCCGCGGCAGGGGGCTTGCTACAGCCTGCCTCGACTACGCGCGCGATATCGCCCGCCGCGAGAACTGCTACAAGATAATGCTGATGACGGGCTCGAAGCTCGAGAGCACGCTCCGCTTCTACGAGCGCGCGGGCTACAACCGCAATGACAAGACGGGATTTATCCAGTGGCTTTGATCAATGCATAATTGCGATGGAATGTGTAGGGGCGCTCTTTGGGTGTCCGCATAATAATATCCGCGATAATAACACGGACTGCCAAAGGCAGCCCCTACACGGTTTATTCGTATGGAACGGCGGGAGGATAATATCCGCCCCTACAGAACAAATCTAATACGACGGGAGGCACCGATATGATATATCTTCTCGAGGACGACAGCGGTATACAGAATTTCGTGCTCTACGCGCTCCGAAGCTCGGGCTTCGAGGCGGAGGGCTTAGACGCTCCGTCCGCATTCTGGAAGGCGATGTCCGAGCGGCAGCCCGAGCTGCTCCTGCTCGACATAATGCTGCCCGAGGAGGACGGCTTGTCCATACTGAAAAAGCTCCGCGCACAGCCGTCCACACGCAGGCTGCCGATAATCCTGCTCACCGCGAGGTCGACCGAATTCGACAAGGTGACGGGACTCGACAGCGGCGCGGACGACTACATAACAAAGCCGTTCGGCGCTATGGAGCTCATATCGCGTATCAACGCCCTGCTCCGACGCGTCGGCAGCTCGGCTGAGGAGGAAAGCCTCACCGCGGGCGATATAACGCTGATACCGTCGCGGCGGGAAGTCCTGCGCGGCGGCGAGCGGCTCGTCCTCACGCTGAAGGAGTACGAGCTGCTCGCGGCGCTGATGAAGGAAAAGGGCAAAGTCATCTCCCGCGAGGAGCTCCTCAGCCGCGTGTGGGGATACGACTTCACGGGCGAGAGCCGCACCCTCGACGTGCATATCCGTACCCTCCGCGCGAAGCTCGGCGAAAGCGGCAATATCATAGAGACAGTCCGCGGAGTGGGCTACAGGGCAGGTGACGGCGATGACTAAAAAAATCTTCCTCAGCATAATCACGGTCTCATTCTTAGCCGTCACCGCGGCGATATTCCTGCTCACGGGAGTGTCCTACAGGTACGCCGCCGACACCTCCGCCGAGCACCTGCGGCAGAGCTGCACGATGATAGCCTCCGCAGTCGAACAGAGCGGCGGCAGATACCTCGACGAGACGGACTTCGGCGAACTTCGCGTGACGTGGATATCCACTAAGGGACGCGTTATTTTTGACTCGCAGCACGACCCCGTACAGCTCGACGACCACTCCGACAGACAGGAGGTCGGCGAGGCTATGCGCTCGGGAGAGGGCAGTTCTGCGCGCTACTCCGACACCCTCATGACAAGGACAGTCAACCACGCGCGGCGTCTATCGGACGGCTCCGTAATACGAGTGTCCGCCGAGCAGAGGTCGTTTCCTGCGCTGCTGCTGAAAAATCTCCAGCCGCTCGCGGTCATGCTGACGGCGCTCGCACTGTGCTCGTTCGGACTCGCGATACTCATTTCGCGGCACATCGTCCGCCCGATAAACAACATCGACCTCGACCACCCCAAGACCGAGAAAAGCTACAAGGAGCTCGCTCCCCTGCTGAAAAAGCTCCGCAAGCAGAACGGCAGGATAAACCGCCAGATGATAGAGCTCAGACAGAGCCGCGAGCAGTTCAGCCTCACCACCGAGAGCATGAGCGAGGGGCTCATCGTCGCCGACCAGAAGGCGAATATCCTCACCTCCAACACCAGCGCGTACACCCTCCTCGGGGCGGAGAAGCACGACAGCGACCACACCGTATTCTCGCTCTGCCGCACCGAGCAGTTCCGCCGCTGCATACAAAACGCTATGGGCGGCAGGCGGTCGGAGTGCCTCATCAGCACCGACGGCGGCGAGCGCAAGGTCATCGCCTCGCCCGCAAACTCCCACGACACCGTCAACGGCATCGTCGTGTTCATTCTCGACGTCACTGAGCAGCAGCAGCTCGAGACCATGCGCCGCGAGTTCACCTCCAACGTGTCGCATGAGCTGAAAACGCCGCTCACTACGATATACGGCATATCCGATATGCTCGCAAACGGCATGGTAAAGCCCGAGGACGTCCCCGCGCTCAGCGGCGATATCCGCCACGAGGCTGACCGCCTCATAACGCTGATAAACGACATCGTCTCCCTCTCCAAGCTCGACGAGGAGGAGGGCGCTCCGAGGCAGGACGAAGAGGTCGACCTCTACGAGCTCGCCGAGGACGTTATCTCCCGCCTGAGAATGAGCGCGGAAGAAAAGCACGTCACCGCGGAGCTCACGGGCGACCACGTCACCGTGCTCGGCAGCCGCACAATTCTCGACGAGGTCATCTACAACCTCTGCGACAATGCTATCAAGTACAACAACGAGGGCGGCAGCTTCTCCGTGAAGGTGTCACATATCCCGATGAAGGCGATAGTCACCGTCAGCGACACGGGCGCGGGCATTCCCGAGGCTCATCTCGGGCGCATTTTCGAGCGCTTCTATCGTGTCGACAAGAGCCGCTCCCGCAAGATAAAGGGCACGGGTCTGGGACTTTCGATAGTCAAGCACGGCGTGAGCTACCACGGCGGCACCGTCCGCGTGGACAGCACTGTCGGCAAGGGCACGGCGTTCACAGTCGAGCTGCCCATAGAAAAACGGCGGACATGATGTCCGCTGTTTTTTTTGCGTGATCATGAGGCGCGGAGATGAAAATATGCGGAAATATTGCATATTTTTGTTGACATTTCCTCTCCCAAATGTTACAATGAAGGTGATGGGACGTCACAAAAAAATATCTCGGCGTCCGCGAGAGGGGAAATATCCTATGAAGAAATTACTCAAGGCAATGACTGCTTTCGCTTCAGCTGCCGCGCTGACCGTTTCAGGTGCAGCTTCGAGCTTCAATGCAGTCCTGTCGTCGCCCGCTGTTACAGCTAACGCGGTCGATGACGGAAACGACGACTGGCTCCACGCCAAGGGCAGCCGTCTCTACGACATGAACGGCAACGAGGTATGGCTCACAGGCGCTAACTGGTTCGGCTTCAACTGCAACGAGGCTTGCCCGCACTACCTCTGGAGCGCCGACGCAGACGACTGTCTCACCGAGATAGCCGACCGCGGCATCAACATCATCCGCTTCCCGATATCCACCGAGCTCATCGTCTCGTGGATGAACGGCAAGCCCAATCCCGTAAACAGCTTCTCCTGCAACAACGACCCTTCCTTCACTATCAACCCCGACTTTTGCAGCGAGGACGGCAAGACCCCCGTCGACTCCATGCAGGTGTTCGATATCATGATGAAGAAGTGCAAGGAGCACGGCATCAAGGCTTTCATCGATATCCACAGCCCGCATACCGACAACTCTGGTCATAACTACAACCTCTGGTACGGCAAGGCTGGCGTCACCACCGACGTGTGGATAGACTCGCTGGTATGGCTCGCCGACAAGTACAAGAACGACGATACTCTCCTCGCATACGACCTCAAGAACGAGCCTCACGGCAAGGGTCAGGAGGGCAAGGACGCCGCCAAGTGGGACGGCTCCACCGACGAAAACAACTGGGCTTATGCGGCTACAAAGTGCGCTGAGGCTATCCTCGACGTCAACCCGAACGCGCTCATCCTCGTCGAGGGCGTTGAGCAGTCAATGAGCGGTGCTCAGGAGGGCGACTACTGGGGTATGCCCGACAGACGTGACAACTCCCCCTACATCGGCGCATGGTGGGGCGGTAACTTCCGCGGCGCAAGAAAATATCCCATAAAGCCCAAGCAGGGTACATCTCAGATAGTTTACTCGCCGCACGACTACGGTCCGTCCGTATACGCGCAGACATGGTTCGACAAGGACTTCTCCGAGAAGACCCTCCTCGACGACTACTGGTACGATACATGGGCTTACATCAACGCTGAGGAGATCGGCCCCGAGCTCATCGGCGAGTGGGGCGGTCACATGGACGGAGCTGAAAACCAGAAGTGGATGACTCTCCTCCGCGACTACATGATAAAGCACCACATCAACCACACCTTCTGGTGCCTCAACACCAACTCGGGCGATACAGGCGGACTCTGGGACAGCCTCGGCTTCATGCAGGGCAAGGGTACTACTATCGCTTGGAACGAGCCCAAGTACAAGCTCTTCGAGGAGGCGCTCTGGCAGACCGCTTCTTCGGGCAAGTACATCGGTCTCGACCACCAGCGCGCTCTCGGCAAGAACGGCATCTCGCTCAACGAGTTCTACAGCAAGTACGCCAACACCGAGGGAAGCAACCTCGACGGCGGCAAGAAGGGCAGCGGCGAGCCTGTTATCGCAGACCCGTCAAGCAGCACGACTGCTTCCTCAAAGACTACAACAACAGTCACAACTACAGCAACAACGACTACTACAATAAATGCTGATATGGTAAAGTGCGAGCACTGCGGCAAGGAGATACTCAAATCCGAGGCTATATACGGACCTCTCGGCTTCCCAGTATGTAAAGAGTGCTACGAAAACGGCGTTTACATCGGCACGAGAGCTCCCGACCCTACCGAAACAACTACCACATCTACTACCACCACAGGTATCGTCAGTAGTAGCAGCAGCAGCGGCAATAATTCTACTCCTGCTGATCCTGTTCTTTACGGGGATGCTAATCTTGATAAGAAAGTTTCGGTCGCGGACGCGGTAGCGATACTCCAGTACATCGCTAACAACGACAAGTTCAAGCTCACGGACGAGGCTAAGAAGAACGCGGACTGCTACAACGTCGGCGACGGCGTAACGGGTATGGACGCGCTCGCGATACAGCAGCTCGACGCCAAAACTATCAGCGAACTGCCTGTTTTAGCAAAGTAAACATTATAAAAAGAGCACCCTGCGGGGTGCTCTTTGCATTTGCGCGGTTCGCGGACTGATGCGGACATCAGCCCCCTGCTATCGGCTTCAGTGACCTTGCAGGGGACGGCGTCCCCGATGTCTGTTTGCATGAGGGCGGATACTCTCCGTCCTCTTTTTAATGATAAACGATAAATATTTATCGTTTATTTTGCACAAGCATACCGCTTTTTGGATATACCGTTTATATGCAAACATACAATATTTATCGTTAAACGATAAATAACTATTGACAATCGTAAATTCTCGTGGTATTATAAGCACAACGGAGGGAACAACAAATTCCTCCGCCGATAAAAAGGAGGAAATTATTATGAAAAACTCAAACATGAAAGCTATCAACGGAATCGGCAAGGCTTGCTCGATAATCAGCAATATCGCCTTCATCTTCTGCATCGTGGGCTTCGTAAGCCTCATAATCGTAGAGATAGGGATACTCGCTTTCCCTATGGACAAAATTAAGCTCTCGGGCAATGCAGATGCAGTAGTCACAATCGAAGCGGAAGACATGGATTTCGGTATCAAGACTGCCAATTACCACTTCAGCGAAAATAACCAGAACGGTTTCCGTGTCGACGTTGACCAGGAGGGAATCACTATTTCGGACGATAAGATCGACTTCGGCGGTATCTGGTCACTCGATGTTGACGAGGTAGAAACCAGTGATAACGGCGCAACTTTCAAGCTCACAGGCGATTTCGGCGAGTTCAACAAGGGTGCGATAAAGCGCAAGCTCTCGTTAAAAATGCTCGAAGCATTCATCTCTGTCGTTGCTACAGCCGTAACTCTTTTCTTTGCTCGCCGTGTATTCAAGGAGCTTTCAAAGTGCGAGACTCCCTTCACCGATGACATCGTCAAGAAGATGAAGGTGTTCGGCTGGGTAATGATAGGCTACGGAGTGCTCACAAGCCTCAACCTCACGACAATAGTCGCAGGTCTCGCAGTCCTTATGCTCGGCTACGTATTCGCACACGGCAAGGACCTCCAGCAGGAATCCGACGAGACATTATAAGGAGGTGCGATATATGTCGATAATCCTCAGACTTGACCGCGTCATGGCGGACAGGAAAATGAGCCTCAACGAGCTCAGCGAACGCGTCGGCGTCAGCAACGTCAACCTCTCAAAGCTCAAAACAGGCAAGGTCAGCGCGATACGCTTCTCAACTCTCGGCGCTATATGCAAGGCTCTGAACTGTCAGCCCGGAGATATCCTCGAATTTATTGACGACGACGCGGAGAATATTCCCGTACAGCAATAAAAAACTATTTCGGGACGTCGAAGACACCGCCCCCTACATATAACTTTAGCATGAAAGTCAAATTGTAGGGGCTGGCGTCCTCGACAGCCCTTTTTTTCTAAAAAAATTCGCACTTGGAGGTCTTTTATGAAAAAGGCACTTAAAATCACAGGGAAAATACTGCTCGGCTTACTGATACTTCTTGCGGCAGTTCTTATCATCACGACTGTATACAATCAGATAATGCTCAAAAAGAACAAGGCCCTGTACGAAACTCCGCTCGGACAGCTCGTTGAGGTCGACGGCCACAATATGAGCATCTACACCGAAGGCGAGGGCGAGCATACGATAGTTTTCCTGTCGGGCTATGGCACAGCTTCTCCCATACTCGATTTCAAGCCGCTCTACAGCAGGCTGAGCGATGAGAACAGGATAGCCGTTGTAGAGAAGTTCGGCTACGGTTTCAGCGACGAAATCGACGGCGAGCGTGATATGGACACCATTCTCCGTCAGGACAGAGAGGCTCTGCAAAAGGCAGGCATTGAAGCTCCGTATGTGCTGTGCCCGCACTCATTCTCGGGCTATGAAGCGACACTCTGGGCGCAGAAGTACCCCGAAGAAGTTGAAGCTATTGTCGGTCTGGACATCTGTACGCCCAACTGCAAGGACAAAAGTACACTCACTGCCGAGCATGACAGCATGAAGAAAATACTTCCGATATACAGATTTCTCCAATATACCGGAGGTCTGCGGATATTCAACGAAGACGAGTCGGGAACGCTCACTGCTGAGGAAAAGCAGATATATACCGAGCTGAACTGTAAAAAGAGCTTGAATGATACTGTCATCCGCGAGGGCAGTAATGACCTTGAGCTTGCATTGTATGATGAGTTCGACGCTTCGCCTCTGCCGACTGTGCCGATGATAATGTACGTTTCTGCCGATAATGACGGCGATGAGCTTTGGGTAGGCGGTATGCAGGCAATGGTGGACGCTTCCGAAAACGGACAGCTCATCAAGCTCGACTGCGGACATTACGTCCACAATTTTGAATACGAGAGAATAAGCGCCGATATAAAGGAGCTTATCGCAGAACTTAACAGCCGTTCCTGATTCATCTCAACAATTAAAAATAATCATAATGCCCCTGAGTCTTTTTCACTTAGGGGCAAATTCTGTATGTGTACTAACCTTTAAGAGAAATAAACGGAAACGGCGCACAATGTGCGCCGTTTCCGTTTATCTTTTACTTCATGCCAGTCAGCTTGAATGTGACTGTGATAGTCTTCCATGCCTGTACGTCTGAGAGGTCGACGCCGTTCTTGTAGTCGCCGTCATCCTCTACGAGGTCGAAGTATGAGGCGGAGTAGAGCAGAGCTGCGAAGAACTCCTCGTCAGCCTCAGTGGTGATATCCTTGCTGACCTCGTACTTCTTGCCGTCGATGTCGAGGGAGGTCACCTCAACCTTGGCATTCTCTGCGCCCTTGATATTCTCGCAGCCTATCATGAGTATGCCAAGACCGTTAGGCATTGCAGTTGAGTGCTCTCTGAACTCGGGAGTGTCGGCGGATACGCTGACCGTATAGGTGCCGTCGCCCTTGATATCGGCGTACTTGGCGCCGTATGAGAGGTAGCTGCTGCCGTCGCCGTAGAAATATTCGGTCATATCCTTATCGTAGAGCATAAGGTATGCCTGACCGTCCTTGACGGAGGGACCGTCTGCGATGTCGAAGTCGAAGTCGTCATCGTCGTCGTCGGAGTCATGGTCATCATCGTCGTCGTCGATGTCCCAGCCGTAGTTGTCATCGTCGTCGTAGTAGCTGCTGCTGCTCCAGTCGTTGTACATCTCCGCTGCACAGCCATTTGCGTAGTCAGCTGCATCCTTATCGCTGATGCCGAGCTTCTTGAACAGGTCGGTGAGGAACTTCTCCATTTCATCCTGCGAAACGTAGTCTTTCCAAAAGTCCTCGGTATTGTCCATATCGTCTATGACGAGTGCTCCGTTCTTGGAGGGGATAGTGGGCTCTGCGCCTGTCTGCAAGCCTGCTGTAAGCGTGAGAGTGCCGTAGTTGGTGCCGTCGATAACGATGTCGCCCGATACGGACTGGCTCTGCTTGTCGGTCGAGAACTCGAGCGGTATCATGTACTCGTCGTCGTAGTCCTTGATATTGAGGACTGTGGAAGCGTTGAAGTAACCATATTCCTCGTCGACTATCTCGAAGTCATTGAAGTCGAGCGTCCACATCTCGTCCTCGTCGTCAAACTTGAATTCGAGCGAGCCGCTGTACTTCTTGTCGCTCTCCTCTGCGGTGAGCGTGATAGTGAACTCGGGCTCGTCGTCGCTGTCATACATATAGCACTCGCCGCGAACCTTGTCGCCCTGCTTGCCGATGATAGCGAGGAATTCCTCGCGCTCTTCGTTGTCGGTATGGCATCCGAAGCCGCGGATAACGCCCTTTGCGTCGATGTAGGTGTCCATAGTGAGGACGGTGTCATCGTCTGTATTGCTGTCCTTAAAGTCCTCGATAGCGTCGTCTATCTTTTCAGCGTACTCGTCGGCGTCCATATTGTGGAGGCGGTCAACGACTATCTCCTTGAGGAGAGCGTCGTCCTTTGCCGTCTCAAGCATTTTCACGGCTATTTCGTCGAACTTCTTTTCTGTGAGGTCAACGGAAACTACAGTGTAGTTCATTTCGATGTCGTTGATAGTTACGGTCTGCTTCTTTTCGAGCTTTACGTCCTCGACGGATTCGTTCCACACCTTTATATAGCGGTGCGCTATCTCCTCTATCTCCTCGGGAGAGATGACGGAGCGCGGGTCCTGAACAGCCTTCTTGTAGGCGTCGATGACCTCCTGCTCGCCGCTGTAGTAGCTGTCATTCTCGATGAGCTTGCCAGCCTCTACCGCGATCCAGCGGTCTGTGAGCTCGGGCACGCGCACGAAGTATTCCATTGCGGAGTTATCGGTCGCGATATCGGCTGAAACGAGTCGCTCGTCGTTCCAGTCGGCGTAGAGCTTGCCCGAGATGAGCGAATCACGGGAGCTTCCCTCGCCGCCTATCGTGATGTTCTTGAAGTTGTTGAGAACGGTCCGCTCGTCCTTGTCGGATTCATCATCAAGGTCTAACTCATCAATGAGCCATTCCCTCGCCTCGTCGGTAGCGTCGTAGCGGAGCGAGAGCTTTGTCTGCTGACCTGCCTCGAGCTTGTCGAGACCTCTCGCATAAGCGGTGGAAATCTGCTTTGCGGCGGCATCCGCGTTCTTCTCGTAGACCCAAGCGTAGTAGCTCTCGGGACTGGATACGCGGAGCTTTACCTGATTCTTGACAAAGTCGGAGAGGCAGTATGCGGCGATTCCTCCGCCCGCAACAGCAGCTACAGCTCCCGCTGTGACAACTGCGAGACCTCCGATGATGAGACCTTTTTTACTCTTTTTTACAACGTCGACGCCCGAAACGACGTCGCCCTGATAGTTGTTGATATCGTTATAATCTGCCATAATTCGTCCCTCCAATAAAGTTTTTCTCTGTGCGGATAATGACAAGGTTTTTGTCTGTACTTATAGTAGCATAAAAGTGCGGGAAAGTCAATAAAACAGGCAAATTGTATTACATTTGTATCTATTTTTGTTACATTTGTAATTATTCGAGCAAAAATGAAAGAAAGTATGAAAAAACGAGAAAAAGTGTGATAAATTACAAAAAATCCACTCAAACCCGTCAAAACGTCAAATGATAGTGCTTGCAGTTCAAATGAACTTGTGTTATAATCATTACATTACGTCTAAAGGTTACGATATCATATTTGAAGGTTGGTGTAACTCGTGAAGCGGCTCATACCCGGAACTACAATAAAATATACCGAGCAGGCAAGAAATTCCGCATTCTCGCTTATTTCTCCCGTGCTCGAGGCTACGGGCGGGCTGACTCTCTCCCAGCTCTCGAAGCTGACGGGGCTCGAGGGCTCGACTATCCAGAACTGGATAAAGCGCGGCTGGGTCTCGTCCACCAAGGGCAAGAAGTACGACGAGCAGCAGGTGCTCCGCATACTGCTGATAAATATGCTCCGCGGGACTATGAAGCTCGAGAGCATTGTCAACCTGATGACCTACATCAACGGCGACGTCGAGGACACCGCCGACGATATCATCGACGAGATACTGCTCTTTGACCTCCTCTGCAAGATGATATTCAATGCGGAGGACGAGGAGATATTCGCTCCCGAGGACGTCAGAGACCTCATTGACCGCGAGCTGAAGGAGTGCGACAGCGGTATAACCTCGGACGCGGAAAAGCTAAGCAAGGCTATGTACGTAATGGTAATGGCTTACAGGAGCGCGTGGCTCAAATCCGAAATGGAAAAGGGCATGGAAGCTATATTCGGCAGTGACGAGTGACTCGTCTGCCTGATATGAGGGATAGCGGGTATCGACCCGCAAAAAAAGACTGCTTCGCGGCGTATGGGGGTATGCCGCACAGTATAGCAGCACAGGGAATTTTGGGGAATCTTTTTTATACTGGATGAGATTAGTATGCAGAAACGCCGAGGAGGTCAAGCCTTCCTCGGCGTTTTGCGTTGTTATACCGTGTAGCCCTGCGCGCGGAATGAGTCTATCACATCGCCCAGTATCTCGGCATTCGTTGCCGATACCGAGTGCAGGAGGAGTATCTCTCCGCCGTGTGCCGACTTCGTCAGCTTGTCCATTCCCTCAGCCGCTGAGGGCTGAGCGTCGGTCTTCCAGTCGACGTAGGCAAAGCTCCAGAACACCGTCTTGTAGCCGCATTTCTGCACCGTCTCAAGCGCCTGCTCGGAGTATTCGCCGCACGGACAGCGGAAATACTGCATCTCGTAGCCGTAGTTGTTGAGCACGAACTCATGCAGTGACATTATCTCCTTGCGCGCCGCCTCCTCCGAGAGGGTGGGGAGGCTCGCGTGGGTCATGCCGTGGTTGCCGAGGGTGTGCCCCTCCGCTATCATGCGCTTTACGAGCGCCTCCTCGCGCTTGGCGTAGTCGCCCGTCAGGAAGAATATCGCGTGTACGTTCTTCTCCCTCAGCGTGTCGAGAATGCTCGCGGTATAGCCGTTTTCATAGCCCTGATCGAACGTGATGACTATCCTTTTCTCATCTGCCGACAGGGCGAAGGCATCAAGGTCGCCGTATCGGGCGTTGAACTGCAAGGCGTCGGTCGGACGGTTGAGCGCGTCCACCGACGTCCCCTGCCCGTAGCCTATCCTTGTGCAGTCCGCGGCGCAGACCGATACCGTCGGCACTATTGCCGCAGTAAGGAGCGCCGCCGCAGTCGGAGCTATCTTTCTCATAAGCGTTTGTTTTCCTTTGAAGTTTTGCAGAATCACTCTGCAATCGTAGTATGTGTTTCGGTCTGCAAAATATGACTTGAAAAATATAGTGCAAAAATTTTGATATGATTGCAAAGAAAGAGATATCCAATTGTTGCAAAAACTCTGAACGCGTGTTATAATCATCGTATAAATTGCCTACGGGCAAGGGAGGTTTCCACTTATGGTAAACGTTAAAGGCAAATGGGCGCTTATCACAGGCGCGAGCAGAGGTATCGGCTATCTTTCGGCTGTTTTTATGGCGGAACAGGGCGCTAATCTCATTCTCCACAGCAGAGACGCGGCACACTGCGAAAAGGTGCTCGCGGAGGTCAAGGCGCTGGGAGTTGAGGCATATGCGGTCTCCGCTGAGCTGTCAGAGCCCGATTCAGTGCAACAGATGCTCGCCGAGATAGACGCAAAGGGCACGCAGGTGGACATAGTCCTCAATAATGCGGGCCTCCAGATAGCCTACAGGACGGACTACCTCGCGACGCCGTATACGGACTACGATATCAGCTTCCGTATCAATACCGTCGCTCCCATGCTGATATGCTACCATTTCCTGCCGAAAATGGCGGAGAGGGGCTTCGGCAGGATAGTCAATACCACGAGCGGTATCGACCTCGAGCCCGAGCAGGCAGGCTATTCTGCGGCTAAGGCGGCGCTGAACAAGGTCACGCACGACATCGGCAAGATGTACGACGGCACGGACGTGATGATAAATCTCACGGACCCCGGCTGGTGCAGGACCGACCTCGGCGGACCCAACGCTCCTAACAGTCCCGAGAGCGCGCTCCCAGGCGTGCTGGTGGGCGCATTTGCGGACGACAAGAAGTCGGGACGCATATTCTCGGCTCAGGAGTTCACGGGGCTCTCGCTCGAGGAGGCAGTTGCAAAGGCTGAGCAGCAGGACAGCGACTACCCGCAGCGCTAAAAATATAGCTGACGGGAAAGAGAATAGAAAAATGATATAGAGACAGGGAAAACCGCGCGCATTGTGCGGTGAGGGGTGAATTGGACAGTTCACTTTGGCGTGAATGCGGGCTACCGTGCCGTAAACCTACGGTACGTATTAAGTAGCCTGCGAATCAGCCAGAGGGGGCTCCCCTCCCCATATGCTTTAGGCGGCGTATGGGGAAATAGAAAGCGGCAGCCATGTATGACTGCCGCTCTTTTTTTATTCAGTTGAAATTGCGTCCGCGCACTCAGCCCTGCTTGTCCGCAGAGGCGTCCCGCGCCCGACTTATGCCTGTAGGTACGACCTCACAAGCACCTGCAAAAGCTCGTCTCTGTCGATGTGACGGATGAGATTTCTTGCGTTATTGTATGTGGTTATGTAGGTGGGGTCCTCTGAGAGGATATAGCCTACTATCTGATTAACGGGGTTGTAGCCCTTCTGGACGAGAGCGTCATAGATAATGGTGAGATTCTTTCTGAGCTCCGCTTCCTTGTCTTCGTTCACGGAAAATGTCATAGTCTTGTCGAACATATTATCAGCCTCCTGTTGGGAATAAATACTTCAATAGAAGCTCACTATTATTATACACTAAATCCCGCCTCATTGCAAGAGCGCGGGACAAATTTTCCCATTTGACCGTAAACGGGCTCGCGATTTGTCTATGTTGACTATATGTACGGCACGTCCCGCGACGTGCCAATGGGTGTCAGTCGCAGCAGCCCGTGCGCTTGACGAAGCTGTTGCAGTCGGTACATTCGGGAACAGTGGGGTTCTCCTCATGTGTGCCGACGGAGATAGAGTCGAGTGAGCAGTAGTTCTCTGTCACCATATTGTGCTGGCACTGCGCCACCGAGCACTTGATACAGTCGTTCTTATGCTTGTTATCCATGATACAAGCCTCCTTGATAAGAATTAGCATTGAAGCCGTTCTTATTATGAACTCCCCGACGCGTTTTTATTCAGCGGCGATACATATTTTTTTCGCCGCGTGCCATACTAACCCCGAAGGAGCTGTTGAAATGTCGGTAATTCTGATACGTTCGCTTATTTTGTATGTGCTCGTCATATTCGCGGTGCGGCTCATGGGCAAGCGCCAGCTCGGGGAGCTCCAGCCCTCCGAGCTCGTCATCACTATCCTCGTCTCCAACATCGCGACCCTCCCCCTCGAGGACGTCAATATCCCAGTCATCGTCGGCGTCACGCCGATACTCGCCCTCGTCTGCTTCGAGGTGGCGGTATCGTGGCTGTGTCTGCGATTCCCCGCGGTGAGGAGGTTCATCTCGGGCAGCCCGAAAATAATCATCAGCGGCGGCAAAATTGACCGCGAGGCTATGCGCGACCTCCGCTTCTCCGTCGATGACCTGATGATGGCGCTCCGAGGCAGCGAGATTTTCGACCTCGCGGAGGTACAGCTCGCCGTCGTCGAGACTACGGGTAGTATGTCCGTGATGAGGCGGCAGACTGCGGACACTCCCACGCGCGCCGACCTCGGCGTACAGGCGGAGGATTCCGACCCGCCGCTCGTCATAATATCCGACGGGATAGTGCTGCACACGGCGCTGCGCTCGCTCGGCTTCGACGAGGGCTACGCGGAGCGCACCGCCAGAAAATTCGGGCTGAAAGCGGGGGACATCTTCATCATGACCGCCGACCGCTCGGGGAGCTGCTTCATCTCGCCGAGGGACGGCAGCCCCATTATCACGCAGGGAGGCGACGACCATGACACGGGTAAAAATAAGCGCCGCGATACTTAGCCTGCTCATCGCGGCAAGCATTGTATCGGGCGTGTGGGTGAATATTCGCTGCGGCAGGCTCATCTCCGCCGCGGACGAGGTCGCGGAGCTCTATGAGGGCGGCGAGCAGGCGGAGGCTGTCGCTGCCGCGCGGGAGCTCGAGCGCGACTGGGAGCATTTCCGCGTGCGTGCGGCGGTGCTCGTCAAGAGCGACCGTCTCTCCGAGGTCGACCGCATCTGCACGCGTATCAGCTACTACGCCGAGAACGGCAGCGACGAGCTCGTCCCCGAACTCATCGAGCTGCACCATATCCTCGAGCAGCTCCGTGACGGCGAGACACCAATGATAACAACGGTGCTGTAGGGAAAGGGGTATTGTTAAGTTACAATAATAAGTTTTGTAATTATGATTTGATTTTTAAGCTGAGCGCTAAATATGGCAACCAAAATATCAGAATTGGCATAGTATTTTGCATTATCATGCATAAAGATTAACTTTTTCAATGACAATCCTTACATCTTCATCTGTCAGCCACATATGCAACGGCATGGTTATGAAATGCTGACTTATCTCTTGTGCCTTTGGTGCCTGTCCTTTTCCAAATGAGAATATACTGTATTCAGTATTATCACGATAATGTACTCCACAGTTTATACCGCTTTCAGATAACTTTTTCAACAAATCTTCACGATCCGGAACGATTAATTCGTAAAGGTGATAAGAACATTCATCCGGATAAGGAGCGGGAATGACCTTGATTTTAGGATTGTTTTTGAATCCTTCATTATACATTGCAACGATTTCACGTCGGCGTGAGTTTTCTTCGTCAAGATATTTTAGCTGAGTCAACGCAACAGCAGCCATAATTGCATTTCCGTTGTATTTGTAGCCTATGTAATCTACGTCATATTTCCATGCATATGTACCACTATTAGAACGAGTATATGTGTCCTTATTGATTCCACACCAAGCAAGAGCTTTTGTCATCTCTGCACTCTTTTCATCTGCCCAGCATATCATTCCGCTATCACCGGTAGCAAGATTTTTTACGGCTTGGAATGAATAAACTGTAACATCTATACCTTCCCAAGTTCCCGGACATATTCCGTTTACCTTTGTACCTGCCATATGTGCGGCGTCAAGAATCAGTTTTAGCCTATACTTTTTGCATATTTCAATTATTCTTTCGAGTTGTCCAACTCTTCCTCCATATCCGACAAAAATAACCGCTCTTGTTTTATCGGTGATTTTCCGTTCAACATCTTCCGGATCAAGGCAAAGATACTCATCTACATCTGCAAAAACAGGCTTCATATTCTCATATTCGATAGCAAGATTGGTTGATACAAAAGTGATTGGAGTAGAAATGATCTCATCTCCATTTTCCCAACCATTATTCATTTTAAGAATTTTTACAGCAAGATGAAGGCCAGCAGTATTGGAATTAAGATAATATGCGTGCTTGTGACCTGTATACTTCTTCCATTCTTCTTCAAACTGAACTGTTTTATATCCCATGCCTGTCCATCCTTTTTCAAGGCACTCTCTTATTTCCTCCAAACATTCATCAACACGAAACTTTGGCTTTAAAACTTGAATAGACATTTCAATTACTCCTTTATATTTTTTTATTTAAACCTATTCATCTACAATCACTAATTGCTTCTAACAGTTTTTATTAACGAATGGATACGCTTATAATTAAGGATCAGAATTATTACCCCCAGTACAAACAATGTGTATCTGACAATACTCATTTGATAAGAAAATGTAAAGAGTATTTCAGCTATTACCAATCCAACGCTCAATATAACAATGAATTTCACGTCGAATATCCTGCCTATTGCCAAGCTATTCTTTTTAGCTGCCTTATTTGACCAATACAAATGCAGAGCAGCAAGAAGCATATAACAAATTAACGTCGTATAAGCACAGGCTATATATCCACAGAGCCTTATACCAACATAGTTAAGTATAACATTTGCAACAGCACTGATCGTAGTTGCATACATGGTATATTTCGTTTTATAGAAGTATTCTTCTATGTCAACAAACATGGAGTATAAGAATACAAAAAAAACAGACATAGAAACAGGTGGGATGACCCATATTGCTTCATGATACTCAGCCGAGAAAAGAATATGCATCAAGTCCGGTGCTATTAGTATCCATAATGAAATACCTAATCCAAAAGCAAAAAGCAAAAGATTGGAAGTGGATTTAATGGTACTGTGCTCATTTTTTTCCATGCTTTGATATCGCCAAGGCTTTAATACTTGATTGGCAGAAATACACAGTATCGTAATAGCACTCGCAATAGTTGTTGCAACAGTATATATTCCTGTTTCGGCATTACCTACCATTTTTCCTATCATTATCCTATCCACAGATGATAATAGTATATATGAAAAGGCGTGTATCACTGCCGGAGCTTGAAACGAAATCAAGAATTTACATTGTTCATATACCTCATTCTTTCGAGCAAACAACCGCTTTAGATGTATATTTTTTAAGTAGAAGGGCAAACAAAACATCACCTCAGGAATAAGCATAAAAGTCAGTCTTGCTGATGCAGTAGCCTCAATCTTGATAACTGCAAACAGAGGTATGATGACCGATATTATAGTATAGATGACAGCCAAAAGAATAACAGGTTTATATTGATATTCAAACCTCTTTCTACCTACCCAGCACTGATAGGCCGGAAAAAACATAAAATATGAGTACATCAGAAGATATATTCCAAGATTTATCTGAGCATTCGATATGAGAAAGCGCATTGCAGGTAGGCTTAAAATAAATACCAATATAGTAATAATTGAGCTTAAGAACTGTTCTGACCATGTAAAGAACGATACATTGTCTTTATATCTGAGAAGGCCTCTGATGTATGCACCCGAATACAATTCCATTGTTGCAAAATTGATCAACATATCCTGATAGGTCAAATAAATTCCGACTTTCCCGTATTCTTCCGCTGACAGATAATAAGTAAATAAAGGAACAGTTAAAAAGCTGATACCTTTTATCAGAAAATTAGACACAATAAACCATAACGCTGCTTTTACAGGTAATGATAAGGCTTTGTATCTGTTAATGATCTTCATGAATATCACCATCCGTTTTGGCATATGTTCAAGAATAGGCATATTCATTATTCACTGACTTTTAGGGAAATATGAGCATCTATTGTGTTTATAAAACGCCTTATTGAAAACATTTCAATGTATTTGTCAGTATCAGTCGAATTGGTCATACAAAGCTCTTCGGCTGAAAATTCAAGGCCATCCAAAGGAAAAATGCTTTTGTCATCCGAATCACTAAGTGCAGGACAATCGGTGATTAAGTTTCTGTTAAGCAGCATTGCTTCAGCATATCTTGTAGTAGCCGAGTATCCTCCTGACTGCATTATCTCAACAATACATCGACTGTTTGCAGCGTGTGCCAATACTTCATCAAAGTCCAGCCATTCATAATGTAAGCCTTCGCCATTGATGCGTTCTTTCTTATCAACACCAACTATATAAAAATCACATTTCAAATTTTTACTGTGCAGGTTATTATAAAGCTCTATTATCTTGTCATACCGTCCTTTTGCAGCACCTACAAAAGAGACATCATACATCGGCTCGGGGCTTACTGTTATTTTATCAAGCAATCTCGTTGAAAACGGTTCTAAGACAAAAGCCATACCATGCTTTTTAGCTTCTCCTTCATCAAAAGAACATACAATGTCAAAATCCTTCTTGGCATCGTTAAGCGAAAAGCCCATATTATGCAGCAGATCAACTATAAAAATAATCAATTCACATGAAGGATAACTATCTCTCAGAAATCTAACCAAGCTGCTTCCGTATTTTTCATAAACCCTTGCCATTACAATAAAAACATATTTATCATCAGAATTATATTTCAGTTTTTCTCTTATAGTTTTTTTAAATATATTTTTAAAGAAAAGACAATCAATAATATTTGATTTTTTCAATCCAAGCATATTAATGGCTTTTAATACGCCTATGCGTTTTCTCGTATAATCAAAGTATACTGCCTCCATATCTGATTCGTATGAAAAATCCGCATATTGAAACTCAATATCCATTTGCTTATTTGCAAGTAGCACATATTTTTTCATGTAGTTAATAACCTTTCTTTCCTATAGAACAGTTGGTTCATTAAATTGATTAAGTGAATAATAAATAAACTCTCATCATGGAAGCGCGTCATCTTTCACTTGTGATAGATCAATCCATGAGCCTATTTCCCTTTCCCATTCATAAGGTTTGAATTCGTTGAATCCACCTCCCGGAGAAAAGGTGTATTCGGAAAAATAAACCTGACCATTGATATAGTATAGATCCACTCTGACAAAAGGAATCCCTTCCGACAGCTTTGCAGCAATCGTAATCATTTCATCAAATTTATCAGGTTTGTTGAGCGAATACGGAAATGGATTATGATCGGTTCTGAAAAATGGAGCGGGTGTCCAATCAAGATTAATATATGACAGTACATCATTCTTTTTTCCGTTGGTATAATTTGACAATGCAATATAGAGGAATCGTGGATTGCCATTAAAGCAATAGAACTTATAATCTATAAGTGATTTTGAGCTCTGATCCACCATATATTGCTCAGCCAGTATCCTTCTCGGTACGTTTTTATAAGGCCATTCCCTGCTTGCATAAAAACTGTCACTTTTTAATCCTTTATTCAGACTTCGTCTTATTTGCTTGATATTCATTTTTGATTTATCGGTACAAATATACATTCCACTTCCCGAATTATGATTGCATTTTAACACAAATTGTTGCGGGAGATTATCAATATCAATCTCATCGGCATCACTCCATACACCTAAAGTAGGTATTATATGCTCAGAGCCTATAATCTGACTCACATATTCCTTGGCAAGGACTTTATCTACCATAATTGTGTATTCTGGCTTTCTGTTATACAGCTTTAGCCATTGCAACTTCTCATTAAAGCCCTTTGGATCATGCAGATTCAGTTCTTTGCCAGTTTTTTTCTTAAACATCATTTTTAAATATTCTTCATCTGACATTCTTGCATTAATTTTATCCTTTAGCTCTGAAGCAAGTTCGTACAATTCGGAAAGAACTTTTGACCTGTTAGAAATATTCCTAATTTTAATCTTGAGTTCTTTATTCATAATAACCTCTTTTATTTACAATAATACGCTTCGATGTTCTTGATCGATTAATTGACATAAGCGCAGATAGATTTTTAAATCTATTTGATTGTTCCCGTCAATTTCGATTGACTACCTCATAAGCTATTATCTCTGCACTGTCGGAGCGGAAAAGTTGTTTTACATTTTTCGATTACATCTGAAAAAATGATAATTACTAACAGTTCACAGCATCTACAAGTTGCTTTTATACCATTCAATCGCTTCATTAATACCTTGCTGGAAGCTCCAGCCGGGATCGTAGCCGAGCAATTGTTTGGCCTTGGAAATATCAGCATTGCTGTGCTTTATATCTCCTGGTCTGTCGGGACCAAAGTTTGGTTCAATATTGACGCCGAGCGCCTTTGTCAGACCGTAATAAATATCTATCAGGTATTCGCGTCCGCCGAAAGCGATGTTGAAAGCCTGACCTGCGGCTTCATGCGGAGCGAGACAGGCTTTGAGATTTGCCTCTATCACGTTTTCAATATAGGTGAAATCTCGGCTTTGTCTCCCATCACCGTTTATCGTCGGAACTTCGCCATTCAGCAGCTGTTTGATGAATTTCGGGATAACAGCTGCATAAGCACCGTTCGGGTCTTGCCTGCGTCCGAAAACGTTGAAATATCTCATACCGTAGGTGTCAAGCCCGTAATGCATTGTATACTGCTTAGCCCATTCCTCATCGGCGCGTTTTGTCACAGCGTAGGGAGATAGGAGATTTCCCTCCCTTCCTTCCTTTTTGGGGAGTTCGGGTTCATCGCCGTATACGGATGAACTGCTTGCATATACAAACTTTTTTACTCCGTTTTGCCTTGCGGCTTCGAGCATATTTAATGTTCCCTGTATGTTGTTGGCGCAATAGAAGAGCGGCATTTCGATGCTCCTCGGCACGCTTCCCCAAGCAGCCTGATTGAGCACGTAATCAACACCCTTGCAGGCTTTCAAGCAGGTATCGAGATCTTTTATGTCGCCCCTGATGAACTCGTAGTTTGGCTCGTTGAGAAATATATCTACATTCTCCTGCTTGCCTGTAGAGAGATCATCAAGGCAGCGTACCTTACAGCCTTTTTTTAGTATTGCCTCGCACAGATTTGAGCCGATAAAGCCAGCTCCTCCTGTTACGAGAAATACAGTCTTTTCAGGGAAAACCACGTTTTCATAACTCATTATATCCACCTCTGAATTATAACCGCCAGTATGAATAGCCTGCTTTTTCGTATTCTCTGCGGTCAAATAAGCCCTTTATATCAAGGAGCACCTTTTTGCCTTCTCCGAACATCTTTCCGATATCATTCATTGTCAGTTCGGTGAAGCATGAATGTGCGACCGCAAGGATAACTGTATCCATATTTTTGATCGCGCTCATATCTTCAAATTCGATACCGTAGAGTTTTTTTGCTTCGTCTGAATCGGCTTCGGGATCTGTTATAACAGGAGTGATTCCATACTCTCCAAGCTCATTGACGATGTCGATTATTCTTGTATTTCTGGTATCGGGGCAGTTTTCCTTGAATGTAAATCCGAGTATCGCTACCCTTGCTCCCTTTACTGACTTGTCTGCGGATATGAGGCTTTTGACGCAATTCTCAGCGACATATTTTCCCATATCATCATTGATGCGGCGACCTGCAAGGATTATCTGGCTGTGATAGCCCATCATCTCAGCCTTGTAGGTGAGGTAGTAGGGGTCAACGCCGATACAGTGTCCGCCGACGAGTCCCGGATAAAACTTGAGAAAGTTCCACTTTGTTCCTGCTGCTTCGAGAACAGCCTTTGTATCAATACCCATTTTATTGAAAATGATAGACAGCTCATTCATAAAGGCGATATTGATGTCACGTTGACTGTTTTCTATGACTTTTGCAGCTTCTGCGACTTTTATCGACTCCGCGCGGTATACACCTGCGTCTACAACCAGCTCATATACCTTTGCAATAATATCAAGGGCTTCATCGTCCATACCAGAGACAATCTTTTTTATAGTTTCAAGCCTATGAACTTTATCTCCGGGGTTGATCCTTTCGGGAGAGTATCCTATTTTGAAATCCGTACCGCATTTCAGTCCCGATTCACGCTCGAGTATGGGTACGCAAATCTCCTCGGTCACACCGGGATAAACGGTAGATTCGAAAACGACGACAGAACCCTTGGTCAGATTGCGGCCAAGTATTTCGCTTGCTCCCTTGACGGGCGTCAGGTCGGGAGTATGGTCATCGTTGACAGGCGTAGGTACTGCAACGATGTGGAATTTGGCACCGCGCAGCTTTGATTCATCAGCTGTGAACTGAACTGAGGACTCTTTGATAGCTTCGTTGCCTACTTCATTCGTGGGATCAACGCCTGATCTGTAGAGCTCTATCTTTGAAGAATTAAGATCATATCCTATGACATCGAGCTTTTTGGCAAATGCAACTGCGATAGGCATTCCGACATAGCCTAAGCCGATAACGGAAAGTTTTTCTTCTTTTTTTACCAATCTTTCATAAAAACTCATTTTTCAGCATCCTTATTATAAGCCAGCTCATAAAACTGGCAAAGTTTTTCCGTAAGAGAATGAATATCATAGCCTTTTTCTATAATGTATTCCTTCGTGTTTTTTCTTTTGTATTTTTTATAGTCGAGAACTGTTTCTGCCCATATTCTTGCGTCTTGATTAATAGACAGTATTGATATATCGGGAATGATATGCACCTCATTTGCAATCGTATTAGATATCACGCAAGGAAGACCCGCAGCTTGCGCCTCCACTAAAGCTCCTGGCAGCCCTTCAAATAATGAAGGAAACAGAAATACATCTGCCGCTTGAAGCAGCTCATTTACATCATGTCTTGAACCAAGCAGTTGGACACATTTATCAAAATCATATTTAGTGACAAAACTATTGATATATGCACGATCTCCGTCCCCAATCAGCACTAAAACCGCATTATTGTCGTTCCTTCTGATTTCACTGAACACTTTAAAAATAAAAGAATGATTCTTAGGAGGAGTAAAATTACCAACGTGCATTACTACATATTTGTTTTCCCATTTATTATCATTTCTAACTCGTTTACGAACATTCATATTGAAATAAAACTTTTCAGCATCAATAGCATTTGGCCATATCTGTACTCTTCCGGAATCAAACATTTTATTGCCATATAACCAACGGCCAGCTTTCTCAGAGACAGCAAAATAATAATTGGCATACTTTTTTGTCGGAAGTTTAATAACATTCTTTACTATATTGCTCGGTTTCATCCCTGAGATTGCAGTTCTGGAATGAGCTATCCGAATCGGGACACCTGCAAGATAAGCACCTTTACAAAAAACACTACACCACGCGTTCTGATGTGCATGAACGATTCTGTATTCAGGGTGTTTTTTCAAAAAATCCCTGAAATACTCAACATACCAAAGCATATTTTTAACGCTTAACGGGGGATTATAATAAACTATCCCGCCGAGTTTACGAACCTCATCATCATATACACCACAGTCCAACTGATATGTGAATACATCAATTCGTATTCGGCTTTGATCTATGTTCCTGATAATATCCATCAATCTGTTTTCAAGCCCCGCCGGTATGAGCTTATACACGATTGCTAATACTTTTATTGGTTTTTCCATTACAATGTTCCTTTAAAAAACAATTCCTGCATTGTACTCTTTACTATCTCTTTTTTTCTTCATATGCGCTCTTCTCTTGATACTCATTTGTGCTCTTTTAGCCTCTGTAAGCAACATCATCTTTTTTATAGTTTCAAGCCTATGAACTTTATCTCTGGGGGTGATTCTTTCGGGAGAGTATCCTATGACATCGAGCTTTTTGGCTAATGCAACTGCGATAGGCATTCCGACATAGCCGAGTCCGATCAGTGACAGCTTCTCTGTTTTATTAATTAGATCTTCATACAGGTCTGTGAACATGGTGAGCACTCTCTTTTTCTGTTATTTTTTCAATCTCGTTCAAGTATGCTTTAACGATGATTGAGCGGTCGAATTCCTTTACGACCTTTTTACGTCCTGCCTTGCCCATAGCAGCTTTTTCTTCGTTAGAAAGTGCTATGAAAGCTCGCAGGGCGCCGATAAGGCTTTCGGAACTTCTGACCTTACAGCCAAATCCCGTTTTTCCTTCTTCAAATGTTTCTTTGCATCCGGGGACGAATGTCGTGATAACAGGTCTGCCTGTTGAGGCCCCCTCCAGCAGTACATTGGACATTCCCTCGTGGTATGATGGCAGAACAACGCAGTGTGTATTCTTGTAAAAGCTATGAACGTCATCCTGACTTCCGTGATATCTTACGTATCCTTCACAAACAGCTTTATCAAGTGAGGATGAGTAGTCCTCGTCAAAGCTGCCGACGATATCGAGTGATACAAGTGGGTATTCTCGGTGTATTACATCAAAAGCAGAAAGAAGCTCCTCTATGCCTTTGTCCTTCATTATCCTTCCGACAAAAAGGAAGCGCACGCCGTCTTTTTCGTCAGGGAATTCTTCATACTTATGAAAGGCAGTATTTACTCCTGAGCCGGGTATCAATCGCGCTTTAGCCCTGATGAGTTTTCTTTCCATAAAGAAACGTCGGTTATTGCTGTTCTGGAAGAAAACGCAGGCTGCTCTTCTTAATCCCAGCTTGTAAAGATTTGTCGTCAGAAGCTGCATAATTCCGCCGTTTTCGATGGCTGTACCGAGTCCCGTCACATTTGTAATGTATGGTGTTCCCGTTACCTGACAGGCGAATCCGCCATATACGTTAGGCTTGATGGTGTATGTCAGAACGATATCAGCTCGTTCTTTTTTTATCAGTCGGACATAATCCATGAACAGTTGGATATCCTTTAACGGATTTGCTCCGCGGCGTTCCATGTTAGTAGTAATAGTTTTGCATCCGATTTTTTTTAGTTCTTTTGTTTTTTCATGATCGGGATTTGACAACGCAACAGAGTATCCTTTTGCGATAAGCGTCTGGAACAATTCCTTTCGGAATTGAAAAGCTCCGCTGCTGCTATTAGCCAATACAAGTATTTTTTTCATCTATGTCTTTCCTCATCATGATCTCATTATACTTCATCATATATACGCCTTCTTCGTAATTGCCGATATTTTTTTTGTTGGCATTACCCCTGAGGTTTTCAAGTATCAGCTTCATGTGGTCACAGCCGCATTCATAGGCGTGCGGATAGCCTCCGCCAAAGCGAGGATTCACCTCGCTGATAAAGTATTGACCGTCAATTTCAAATATGTCTATATCGACTTGTCCCCTGAAGCCTGCCTCAATGACAAATTTCTCAATCAATGCGAACAAGCGGTCATCCTTGAAACTGACAGCCTTATCGGTCTCGCCTGCGCGCATTTTCAGCTTTTTCTTGGTGAAAACTGAAACGACTTCACCCGAGATGATATCGACGTATACATCTGCGCCTATTTCCTGTCCGTCGAGATACTCCTGTATCATAAGTCCGTCTTCGTGAGCGAACAGGACGTCAATGCTTTCTTTGTCGCAGACCTTGGATATGCTTATGCTTGCCGAGCCTTTGTGCGGCTTCACGAACACGGGATATTTTACCTCGCCCGCATCGGCAGCTTTGTAAAACTCGTTTTTATCTTTCCACGACCTTGCACAGCGATAACCGTGCGCGGTTAACCACTCATACATCTTCATCTTGTCAAGAGACATTTCACAAAGCGCGTATGAGCTGCCTATCACAGTTGCGCCAACTGCTTTGAATTTTTCCGAGTTTTCAGCAAGAAGACTTAGCTCGGGGTCAATAAGGCTCAGAACACCGTCAATTTTTTCTTTTTTGCATATTTCGAGGATAGTATCAATATATCCGTCCGCTGTTATAGGCGGAACAATGTAGTGTTTATCGGCATCATAGATAGCAGGAGCCAATTTGCTTGCATCGGCAGCAATAACATTACCTTCATTTTCAAATGCTTTCCTGAAATACTGCACGACCTTATTTCGGGTGCCTGCTGCAAGAATCAATACGTTCATTCATTCTTCTCCGTAGCAATTACGTTTGTAGTCTGAGAAACTCCATTTTTCACGGACTATTCTCATTGTATCCTTGTCTTTGACATAGATGTCCGGAAACATTTTGATGAAAAGCGGTGACAGACACATTGTATATGCTCCGACTTTATGATAGATTATTCTATCTCCAGCCGCCAGTTCTTCACTGTCTGCGATTTCAAAGAGTCTGTCGTGCTCCATGCACGTAAATCCGCATATGACCTGCCGTGACATATGCTGACGGGCAGCGTCGGTTTTATGTATGATATCATAAAAATAAGATGTTTTTGTCATTAGCGGATCAATGTGTATTCGGCTTCCGTCTGTAACGACAAAGGTATTTCTTGTTGTCGCCTTTATATCTGTTACCGTTGTAACATAATCTATTGCAGAACCTATCAGTGCCATACCCGGTTCAACTATCAGCGCGGTAGACGCAGGGTCAAACTGCTGTCGTAATATTTCGGCTATCATATCGAAGTATTCGTTAAATTGCGGCTTTGTCTCCAATCCTCCAAAAAAGCCTCCGCCGATATCTACATATTTGAGTTTTAGCTCATATTTCTGAGCTATTTCGATGGCTGTCTCAGCAATAGCACTGTAGATGCAAGGCATTCTTGTTTTTGAACTTTTATGCAGATGAAGTCCTGTTATTCTGACTCCTTTTGAGTTAATGGCATCCATAGCTTTTTTCAAATCGCCATTTTCGTAGCAGAAACCAAAGCGTTCTCCGTCGGTGCCGCATTGAGTTTGTCCCGGGCATTTACTCTCAAGGTCAAAATTCACACGAATACCGACCTCGCAGTCTTCGCCTTTTAGTTCATCAAGCCAATCTATTTCATATGTTGAATCAATATTGACAATATTGTGATCTCTTACAGCTTTCAGAAAAGTTTCTTTGCTTTTGGCAATACCATTGTAAACAATGTTGTCGTGACCAATAGATTTAGCCAGTTGATATTCGTCATCCGAAACGACCTCGGCATAGCATCCTGCGTTTTTGAGGTGGTCAATAATCCATAGAAGAGAATTGGTTTTGTAAGAATAACCGATTATATAATTGGGCCATGCTTCATTTAAAGCTGCTTTTAGTTTTTTTATATTATCGTCCAGTATTTCTTTATCTATAACAAAAAAAGGGGTTTTTTTCTTTGTGATCATCATTTTTATTTTGCCGCTTTCCTTTCTTCGTCAAGATAAGGTTCTGCTGTCGGGGAGTCTACAGCGATATCCTCTTTGATGATAACTTTCTTTATAGTTTGGCTTAATATGCTAATATCATCAGAGAAAGATATGCTGTCTGTATATTCTATATCTAAAGCCAATCTGTTGTCCCAATCTATAAAATTTCTTCCATTTATCTGAGCAAGCCCCGTCAATCCTGGTCTGACGTCATGTCTGTGCCGTTCGCGTTCTGTATACCAAGGCAGATATGTGACAAGCAGCGGTCTGGGACCGACTATCGCCATATCTCCCTTGACGATGTTGAGCAGCTCGGGCAGTTCGTCCAGACTTGTAGAGCGGAGCAGCTTGCCGTATGAGTTTAGGCGCACATCGTCGGGCAGAAGCTCGCCGTTTTCGTCCCTCTCGTTGGTCATCGACCTGAACTTTATGAGCTTGAAAATGCGTTCTTTGCCTGTTTGGGGGTCTGTTCTTCCCGGTCTGTCCTGAGTGAAGAACGGGTTGCCCTTCATCTTGACAGCTCCGATAACGGTCAGACACAGGAGCAGAGGAGACAGAACGATGAGCGCTCCCGTACTCAGGAAGCAGTCGAGAGGTCTTTTGACATAGCGCTCATACAGACCGGTGGGCTTTCTGAGAAACTCTGCACCCTTATTTTTAATTTCAGCTATCCGTTCGCAAATAAAAGCGGCTGCGGAAGCAGCTGCCGCCAAAAGGATAACTGCCTTTGCTATCTTCAACAATGTTTTCATATGTGCTGTTCTCCTAAATAAAGCACCTGCGAATGATGTCGATGACTATGTCCTGCTGCTCCTCGGTCATTTTGTTGTCCGAGGGCAGACAAAGTCCTCTGCGGAAGATGTCCGAGCCGACGCTTTCTTCGTCATCTGCGGTGACGAACGGGAAATCACGGTAAATCGGCTGCAAGTGCATAGGCTTCCATATCGGACGTCCCTCTGCGTTGAAGTGTGCAAGCGCTTCGAGTATCTCCGTCGGGCACGACCTTCCGCGCTCATGCGTATAATGTGCTGTCATTTCGTCCCTGACCTGCTCTGACATGGCGCCCTCGTCTATCAGCAGGCATGAGAGCCAGTAATTCGGCTCACTGTTTGTGCTATCGAACGGATTCAGGGTCACGGGAAGCTCTCTGAGTCCCTCGCTGTATCTCTCATATATCGCCTTTTTCTGAGCGATGTGCTCGCCAAGGTGTGGGAGCTGTCCGCGGACGATACCCGCAATGATATTGCTCATGCGGTAGTTGTAGCCGAGCTCCTTGTGCTGATACCACGGAGCGGCTTCGCGGCTCTGAGTCGACCACTTTCGCACTGCCGCCGCATCTTCATCGCTGTCAGTGAGAAACATTCCGCCCGACGAGCCTGTTATCATCTTGTTGCCGTTGAAGGAAACGGCGTTATATCCGCCGAACGAGCCCGTCTGCCTGCCCTTATAGGTCGCACCGAGAGATTCAGCCGCGTCCTCGACTATCAGCGCACCGTACCTGTCACATACAGCCTTTATCTCGCCGAGCTTTGCGGGAACTCCGTACAAATGCGCAAGGACTACGAGCTTTACATCGGGATACAGCGAAAAAGCCTTTTCCAGTGCCGCAGGCGACATATTCCATGTGTCACGCTCCGCGTCGATAAAGACGGGCTCGCCGCCCTCATATGCTATGGGATTGACAGTAGCGGAGAAGGTCATATCGGAGGCAAATACTTTGAGTCCTTCGAGGCTTCCGTGTCCCGCTTTTGGCGTCCCGTAGAGCCTTTCAGCGGCTGCGCGTATGGCAAGGTGCAGAGCGGCAGTTCCGCATGAGAGAGCAACTGCGTGCTTCACGCCGACATATTCAGCTGTCTGTTTTTCGATGACGTTGATATTCTCTCCGACAGTCGATACCCAGTTTGTGCGTATAGCTTCATCGACCCATTTCTGCTCCTCGCCGTGCATGGTTGGAGACGAGAGCCATATCCTGCGTTCAAACGGTTCTATCCCGCTGAAACGGGTCTTGAAAGTCGGCTCCATAGCGTTTGTTCCTCCTGCGATAGATACATTAATCCAACCTATATTATAACTCATATCCCCCCTATATGTCAAGCAAAGATACGTGATGCGGGAGCATTCTATAAACGGATTGTCGAGACTATGCATCGACTTGGGACTATATAATAAACCATTGGTATAATCCCGCCGTTTTATTTCCCGATTTTTCCAGTATTTCAGCTTTCTTTCACGAAAGCATCATAAATGAGAGTTAGAATATCAGTATAGAATAAGTAATCTCCACATTTCATATAAACCACCCTAACAGGTAAAGCGGCGGTCAGCATTTGCTGAGCGCCGCTTGCCTTTTTCAGTGGACCTTTTCCCCGCTCGTGACAATATGTATACGAAAGGAGGCAAGACTATGACACAACTGCAATTTGAGGAGCTGATACAACAGCACGGCGACAACATCTACGGCTTCTGCTGCCACCTGACGGGCAAGGCGTCCGAGGCAGAGGACCTATACCACGATTCGGTGCTGAAAGCCTTCTCAAAGCTGAAAAAACTGCGCTGTAACGGCGGGGGAGACATCCTCTCGGCGCGGAACTACATCATGGGGATAGCTGTCAGGCTCGCGAGGAACAAGTCACGCAGGCTGTCGGGCAGGAGCACTGTCGCGCAGGACGAGAACGAGCAGCAGCTTATGACGGCAGGCTCTGCCGAAGATATCGAACGCGAATCCGAGCGCAGGGAGCTGAATGCTCAGATTAGGCAGACAGTCAGCGGACTGCCCGAAAAGCTTCGCTCCGTGACCTATATGTTCTACTTTGCCGATATGACGGTCGCGGATATCGCCTCGGCACTGCATATCCCGAGCGGCACGGTCAAGAGCCGACTGAGCCGCAGCAGAAGCCTGATAAAAAAAGAACTGGAGGAAAAAGGCTATGAAAATTACTGACGAAACTATCAGAACAGCACTCACAAGCAAGGCAAAAGCTCCGCAGAATGTGAATATGAGGCTATACAGCGAGTTCTCGGCATTCCGTCCGAAGCGCTCGCGTCTGACCTATGCGGCTATCTTGGGAATTCCCGCAGCAGCGGTACTGCTCGGCGCGGGATTTTACACAGCGCATAACACAGGCTATTTCAAGGACGTGAAAAACGGTTTCGGAACTGTAACAGGTGTCACATACGAAAATGCGACCGATGAAATAAGCATTAAAGCTGTCAGAAAATCGGAACAGATCGAGCTTACTGTCCAGATACTTGAACCTTATATCAATAAAATGCCATATGAGGACTGTGAGCAGCTGAAAATCGGTAAATGCACATTTATATCGAAAGGGAAAAACACTGATTTTTCAACCGATGAAATATCGGAGGTTGAAAACGGCAAAGCCGTATTTCTCCTTGATATAGCTGACGCAGATTCAATATCCATAACTGAACTGATAAGCCGAAAAAAGGCTGATGCAGATCTTTCAATCTACGGAAACTGGGAAATACCGCTCGAATAGACAGAAAAAAGCTCCACCCTTCTGGGTGGAGCTTTTTCAGTGCTGGCACAGATCTACTTTCCCGGGCCGTCACCAGCCGAGTATCATCGACGCGGATGAGCTTAACTGCCGTGTTCGGAATGGGAACGGGTGTGACCTCATCGCAATATGCACCAACTCTTAAAAA